>Ga0137409_10000159_pt1 | contig 66736 bp, 55 predicted proteins | sample CZODoug1_16funga_FD_122059 | JGI IMG/M metagenome (GOLD analysis project Ga0137409, IMG submission 122059) | Vadose zone soil fungal communities from Angelo Coast Range Reserve, California, USA - CZODoug1_16fungal (Hybrid Assembly) | ecosystem: Environmental > Terrestrial > Soil > Vadose zone... | reverse complement strand
GAACAAGGAATCACGTACCTCGTACTCGAGCTTGTCGAAGGCGGAACGCTGGAAGACCAGCTTGGCCGGCCGATGGATCTCGAGCAGGTGGTGAGGATTTTGCGACCTGTCTCCAGTGCACTCGACTACGCACATGCTCGAGGCGTCCTCCACCGGGACATCAAACCGTCGAACATCCTCATGCAAAAGGACGGCACGCCAATCCTGGCTGACTTTGGGTTGGCCAGGATGGCGGATGCCGCAAGGCGATTGACCGCCACGGGATTCGTCCTGGGGACGCCTGAATACATGGCGCCGGAGCAGGCGACAGGCGACTCGACCGGGCCGGCGGCTGATCGCTATGCGATAGCCGTTGTCGCTTACGAAATGCTGACCGGGCGTCTCCCATTTCAGGGATCGACACCCGCCGCGACTCTGATTTCGCACCTGAAGGACTCAATGCCCCCGACCATTGAGCTGACCGGCGAGCTGTCGGCTCACGTCGAGGACGTCCTGCGGAAGGGCCTGTCAAAGGCCCCAGAGGATCGCTACTCGAGCGCGTCACAATTTGTGACAGCGCTGACTCCTGCTGCTTGGCCAAGGCCTACCAGCGAGCCACTTGCGGTCACGGAAATGGACGGGTCGCCGGCCGCTGCAGCGTCGCCCACCAGACCCATCGTTCTGGTGGTTGACGACAATTCAGCGAACCGCGAACTCATCGAAGCTTGTCTGGCGGACGTCGCCTGCGAAGTCCGATCTGCTGACAATGGGGCGAGGGCCCTTCAACTCATCACGACCGAGTCCCCGTCGCTCGTCCTGCTCGACGTTGAGATGCCTGGAATGGACGGCTATGAAGTTTGCAGGCGAATCAAGGCCATGCCGGGTGGCCGTCTCCTACCAGTGGTGATGATCACTGCCCTGAACCAGACAAACGATCGAGTGATGGCGCTCCAGTCTGGAGCGGATGATTTCCTGACCAAGCCCGTCGACCGGGTGGAGCTGGTCGCCCGGGTTCGCAGCGCGCTGCGCTTGAAGTCGACCTACGACACGCTCGACAGCGCTGAGCGAGTGATCCTCACCTTGGCGGCAGCTGTCGAAGCAAAGGATGAGTTGAGCCAGGGACATGCACAGCGCGTGGCGGAAGCCGCGCGTCACCTGGGCATGCAGTCCCGGCTTCCAGCAGCGGCACTTGACGCGCTCTACCGAGGCGCCCTGATCTGTGACATTGGCAAGATTGCAGTGCCGGACGCGATCCTGCTCAAGTCGGGACCGCTGAACACAGAAGAGTTGCTGCGAATGGAGGAGCACCCCGTAATCGGCGAGAACATCGTGAGGCCGCTACGTTCTGCCGCCAACCTCCTACCGATCATCCGTCATCACCATGAGCGATTCGACGGCGGTGGTTATCCCGATGGCCTCTCGGGCGATCGCATACCTCGGCTCGCTCGAATCGTCGCAGTATCCGATGCATTCGATGCCCTCATCATCGAGCGCCCTTACCGACCGCGCCATTCGGCTGAAGCGGCCCTCGCCATCCTCGCTGATGGCGCGGGCAAACAGTGGGACCCAGAGGTTGTCGACTTGTTAACGCAGGAGCCGCCGAGGAGCGGAAACTAGCTTCACAGTGTTGGGTTCATTCGATCTCTATCGTGGGGTTGTGAGTAAGGTTCTCGGCCATCACCAAGCGTGCATCTCGATCTCCGAACTTGACCGAATGCGACGTAATGAGAACCTGGATGATGGTGCCGTTTTTGAGCTTGTGGCGCCACGGTCCGCTGCGATCGAAGTTGGGAGTATCGGCGAGCAGCTCCAGGAATTTTGGCACGTCTTCCGCTGGTCGCAGGGCCTTGATGGTTAGCGCCAGAAATTCATCGCGTAAATATCCGTACCCATGTAGTGCGGCCTCATTGACATCGAGGATTGCGAGAGTCTCGACGTCGTAGACCCACATGGGCTCTGGGTTCAGGATGAACAGCGAGAGATACCGCCCGTACGTTGGTCGCACACGTGATTCAGTCCAGAGCTGCTGCTTCAACTCCACTTTGATGGCCTTCATGAGCGCCGCGCGTTCTGCCGCCGATTGATCCATAGCGCTCGCTCGATTCTATCCGCGCGCAGCAGCCGTGTTGGCTGTCATCTTGGCGGTCAGATTAGGCGTCCATCGCCGCCACAAGAAGTCCCAAAGATTTCACAAACCACCCTGGCGAAGATCCATCTGCGGGCTCGGTACGAAACCGAGTCGAGTGTGAGTGGTTTTCGGATCAGGAGGTCAACGATGAACATCAACATCCGCCGGCTCTCGGTGCGGCCCTGGTGGGCAAGAGTTGGGCTGCTTGTGCTCCTGGGCACGGTGGGGCTCGGCCCAGGTATCGGCCCCGCCCTCGCCAGTGAGACCGCCCAGCATCCCGCCTTTGGCGACGCGACGGTCTTCGCCAGCGTGCCCGCGCCTGGGCATCCCTTCGGAGTCGCCGTCGACAAGAACCGGGTCTACATCTCGACCAGCGCCGGCGACTTCTTTGCCGACCCCTCGATAGGCGGGCATCGCAACTCGGACGGCGAGCGCGTGTTTGCCTACGACCAGAAAGGCAACCTTGTGACAACGACCAGCATCGCAACCGGGCCGAACTCCAACATGGGCCTGTTCGGACTCGCCCTTGACGGCAACCCGAACCCGGACCACCAACTCTACATAGCGGACATGAACGGGCGGATCCTGCGACTTTCACTCGACCAAAAGGACGCCGCACCTGTGCTGTTCGCGGAAGCCCCGCTCGCCGGAGGCTGGATGGCGACGATGTGGAACGACCTCGTTTTCGATCGCGCCGGCAATCTTTTCATGACCGACGACAAGCCAAGGCTTTGGCGAGTTACGCCGGACGGGCAGGCTTCGATCTGGTTCCAGGACACAAGGCTCACTGGATTGTTCGGCGTTGCAGGAGGCCCGCTCGGTGGGCGAATCGACCCTACTGGAAAGTTCTTGTACTTCACGATCACGATCTCGCTGGAGTTCCCCGGCGAAGCCGTCGTGTACCGAATCCCTCTCGTTGACCACCCGTCTGCGTCTGACCTTGAAGTGGTGCATCGATTCCCCGTCGTCTACGGACAGCAGCCGCCTCAGGCCGCCGGCCTGGCTTTTGCGAAGTCGGGCAACATCTACGTCGGCCTGATCGGCACCAACCAGATCGCGGTCCTGGATCCCGCCGGCAACGAGATACGGCGAATCTCCAGCCCGCTCTTCGACTCGCCTTGGGGGCTCGCCTTCATGGGGCAGTCGCTGCTCGTGACCAACGCGAGCATCGAACCAACCGAAATCCCAGATCACTGGAAGGTGCTGAAGGTCTTCGTCGGCGAGAGCGGATTGCCGCTCAACCGGCCTCGGACCTCAGGCCAGGACAGCGGCATGGCGGAAGACCTTCAGTCTTAAGCCCGCGAGGGGTGAAGCTGAGAAGCTCCGGCTTCACCCCCTCGTGCACCGGTTTACCCGATCCCGCACGTTGACACTCTTGCCGGAGCTTTGCTAGGGTGGCCCCGGTCTTCCGCGTCGGCCAGACGTCAGAGAAAACCAAAGGGGTAGGCGCTGCGCATTCACCGCTACATGACTCATGCCTTGGTGCTCGCAATAGCGGGCGCCATCTCGGGCTACGCCACTTTCGACCGGCCGTTCTTTTCGAGCTCCCACGCGCCCGCAGTCACCGCTGCTGCCTCTAACGAAGGAGTTGAAGTCGGCGGCGTCTCGCTGGGCCGTGACAGCGTCATCATCAAACCGCTCGCCATTCCGATTGCTCCCCTCGTCAGCCACGCTCCAATCGTGCACGTCGTCGCGCAGGAAGACACCCTGGAAAGCATCGGCCGGCAGTTCAACCTCCCGTGGAGGTACATCGTCTGGTCGAATCCAGGCCTCCGCATGCCGCTCAAGGTTGGACAGCCTCTGAAGCTGGCGCCGGTGCCGGGCGTCGTGGTCGTTGTCAGGCGGGGGGACACGCCTGCGAGCCTCGCCGCTACTTACGGCGCGGAGGTCAGCACGGTGCTCGGCTTCAATGGAATCCGGGGCCCGCAGCTCATGCCCGGCTCGGCGCTTGTGATTCCCGTCGATCCCGCCCAGGGTCCGAACCTGAGGACGGGAGCGCCGGCTGACCCGCTAGACCCCGGCCAGTTCCTGTGTCCGATTCCTGGGGCCAAGATCATCCAGCCGTTCGGACCGACAGCTTTCGCGGTAGAACCGTCTTACGGCGGCTACCTGCATTTTCACACCGGAATCGACTTGCTCGCCGAGTACGGCACGCCAATCGTCGCGGCCGCAGGTGGCAAAGTGACGGCCACCGGCTACGCGGACTATTACGGGATCCGCGTTGAAGTCACCGACAGTTTCGGCCTGGTTGAGGTCTACGCCCACATGTCGGGGTCGGCCGTAGCCGTTGGGCAGGAAGTTCAGCAGGGCGAAAAGGTCGGCTACGTCGGCAGTACAGGTCTGTCGATCGGTTCGCATCTGCACTTCCAACTTGGTGTCGGTGGCGTGCCGACCGATCCCGGTCGGCTGATCGGCTGTAAAGAGCCTCGAGCCTGATCCATCCCGCCACTTTGAGCCTGTTGCGGCTGAGGCAATTGCTCCGACAGCACTAACATCGGACCGTGATTCGGGCTGTCCAGGCAGACGGCCTCCTCGACCCGGCCACGGGGGAGACGGCACGGGATGCGGTGGTGGTCATTGAAGACGGGCGGGTCACCCGTGCCGGTAGGCGCGCCGTCGTTCAGGTGCCTCGTGATGCCGACACGATCGATGGTTCGGGCCTGACCATCCTCCCCGGGCTCATCGATTGCCACGTACACCTCACCTCGCTTGGTGAAGGGCTCGACTTCGCTCGTGAGCTCACCACCCCGCCGACGCTGGAGCTCATGCGCGCTGTACGCGCCGCGCGGAAGACGTTGGAGGCGGGTTTCACCGCGGTGCGTGATGCAGCCGGTGCGCCCGCCGGGATAAGAATGGCCATTGACGCCGGCTACTTTGCCGGCCCACGCATGTTCGTGACGGTCAGCGCTCTCAGCCAGACCGGCGGCCACACCGACGCGCACTTCATGTGCGGCGCCGACCTCGACATCCCGCTACCAGATCGCCCGTACATGGTTGTCGACGGCGTCGAGGCGATGCGCCTGCGCGTCCGCGAGGTGATCAGAGCCGGCGCCGACTGGATCAAGCTGTGCACCTCTGGCGGTGTCCTCTCGCCGGGGGATCAACCGCACCATTCCGCGCTCACCCTCGAAGAAATCCGCGCCGCCGTCGACGAAGCGACCACGCAGGGTCGCAAGGTGATGGCTCACGCGCAAGCCAACGCAGGCATCAAGAACGCACTCAAAGGGGGCGTCGCCACGATCGAGCACGGCATCTGGCTCGACGGCGACGCGATCGAGATGATGCTGGATGGAGGGAATGCCCTGATTCCGACCCTGGTCGCGCCGCAGTGGGTCATCAGGCACGCGGAGGCTGGAAAGATGCCGGCGTACGCGGCCGTCAAGGCACGAGAAGTCGTGAACGACCACGTTGCCAGCATCCGAATGGCTATCGAAGCAGGCGTCAAGATCGCCTTCGGGACCGATACCGGGGTTGGGCCGCACGGAACCAATGGCGAGGAGTTCCTCCTGATGCAGCAGTTAGGCATGGAACCTGTCGACTGCATACGGGCCGCGACCACCGTCGCGGCGCAGACCATCGGGATGAAGGGAGTGGGGACGCTCGAGCCCGGCTCATGGGGTGACCTCATCGGCGTGCCCGGCGATCCACTCGCCGACCTGACACTGCTCTCGAACCCCGACAAAATTCACCTGGTGGTAAAGGGGGGCGAAGTAATCAAGTCGGTGAGGTGAACGATGGTCTCCGGCGTAGCATCGCCACCGTGGCTACTGATCCCACGAAAAGCGCGCCACCTCCGACTGCCGAGTCACCCCAGCCGCCAGCTCCTGGAGCTTCGCGTGACGAGTGGCGGGCCTGGCGCCGGCAGCAACGGGACCAGATGCGCGATCAGTGGGCCGGCGGTTGGTACGGTCCATGGGGATGGGGTTGGGGCGGTGTGTGGCCGTGGTTCTGGGGAGCGGCGCTCGTTCTCATCGGCGCCTATTACCTCCTCCAAAACCTCGGCTTTCTCGGTTGGCTGAAGGGCGACGTCCTGTGGCCCAGCCTCCTGATCTTGCTTGGCGTTCTGCTGCTGATCGGTCGCGGCCGGGGTCGGTGGCGCTAGCCCCAGGTCGCAACTCCCAACCTGTTCGTCTAGGACTTGGCCGTCGTGTGATTGTGGGCTGGCCAGGATCCGCGGCGTTCGATACGGCGCCGCTCCCTCATCCTGTGGGATGAGAGTGACTGACGAGCAGAGCCTACCTCTCGATCTGAGCGCGTTCTGCGTGCGAGGCGAGCCCATCAGCTACGCCGACGCGATCCGCGGCGATTTCGTGAAGATCCAGGCCGGCGATGCGTGGGGTCCTCCCTGGAGCACGACATGGTTTCGCGTCAGGGGCCGCGTACCCGAGTCCTGGGCGGGGCGCCGCGTGGTCGCTCAATTCGACCTCGGCTTCGACGGGCCGACTGGGTTTACCTGCGAAGCGCTGGCCTGGAAGGACGGCCAGCCCTGGCGCGGGGTTGATCCCAACCATCGCCGGCTGCCCATCGACGGACCCGACGTCGATTTCTATCTCGAGGCGGCGGCCAACCCGCGAGCCGCCGAGCAGGGGCCCGAGCCCGTCCCATCGATGATCGCCTTGCGCGAATCGCCGGAGCCGGCGTTTGTCCTCCGGCAGGCCGTGCTCAGAGTCCACAACCCTGCCGAGCCCGCCGTGAGCGACGAGCGGCTGAATGGCCCGCACCAGGTTACGGCGATCGGTCATGCCCACATCGACACCGCGTGGTTGTGGCCGGTCCGCGAGGCGAAGCGCAAGGTCGCCCGCAGCTGGTCGACGCAGCTCGCCTTGATGGACGAGTACCCGGACTACGTTTTCGCCGCCTCTCAGCCCGTGCAGTACGAGTGGATGAAGGAGCTGCACCCCGACCTCTACCGTCGAATCAAAGCAAAGGTCATTGCCGGTGGGTGGGAGCCCATCGGTGCGATGTGGGTCGAGGCCGACTGCAACCTCCCTTCCGGCGAGTCGCTCGTCAGACAGCTGCTGCACGGCAAGCGGTTCTTCATGCGCGAGTTCGGCTACGAGACGAAGGTCCTGTGGCTGCCCGACGTTTTCGGCTACCCCGGCAACCTGCCGCAGCTGATGGCCGAAGCGGGTTGCGATTTCTTCCTCACCCAGAAGCTGTCCTGGAACGACACCAACCAACCGGAGCACCACACGTTCACCTGGGAAGGCATCGACGGGACGCGCATCTTCACCCACTTCCCGCCCGCCGACACGTATAACGGCAGCTTCAGCGCCGAGGAGGTCGAGCGCAGCATCCGCAACTTCAAGGACGGCGCCAGCTCGAGCCGCTCGCTGTACCTGTTTGGTTGGGGTGACGGAGGAGGCGGTCCAGAGCCGGAGATGATCGAGTCGGCGCACCGGCTGGGGGTCGAGCTAGGTCGGGCGGCGGACTTTTTCGATGAGGCCTCCGCCGAAGCGCACGACCTGACGACCTGGGTCGGCGAGCTGTACTTCGAGCTGCACCGCGGGACCTACACCTCGCAGTCGCGGACCAAGCTTCTCCACCGCAGGGCCGAACAGGCGCTGCGCGAGGCAGAGATTTGGTCGGTCGCGGCGGGCGACTATCCGGCAGATGAGCTGGAGGCGGCCTGGAAGACGCTGATGCTCAACCAGTTCCACGACATCCTCCCGGGCTCGAGCATCGACTGGGTCTACGAGGAGAGCAATCGCGATCTGCTGCGGGTCGCGAACACTGCAGAGGAGATCACGGCGCGCGCGACGCGGACCCTCGCTGGGTCAGGACATCAGATCTGCGTGTTCAACGTCAACTCACACCGCCGGCTCGAGGTAGTCGACCTGGGTGACCGCCTCCGTGTGGTGGAGTCTCCAGCCTGCGGCTGGGCGATTCAGTCCGATGCTCACGTGCTTCGGGACCAGCTCGTCCAGGTTACCAACCGTGCAATGGAGAACGACCTCCTGCGCGTGGAGTGGGACGACCGCGGTCTCCTCACCTCGATCTGGGACAAGGAAGTCCGGCGCGAGGTGTTGAGCGGCCTGGGCAACCTGCTTCAGCTGCACGACGACAACCCCGCCCTCCACGACGCCTGGGACATCGACCTCGACTACCTCAAGTCCAGGACCGACATCACCGACCTTGCGGCTCAGCAGGTTGAACAACCCGGTGGCCTTCGAGGAGCGGTCAGGTTCACGCGCGAGTTCGGGGCATCGCGATTCAGTCAGCGGATGGTGCTCGACGCCGGTTCGCGCCTGCTGCGATTCGAGTGCGACGTCGACTGGCGAGAACAGCACAAGCTTCTGAAGGTCGCATTTCCGGTGACCGTGAGCTCCGATGAGGCGACGTACGAGACGCAGTTCGGCCACGTCAGGCGGCCGACCCATTCGAGAACGAGCCGGGCCAGGGCCATGTTCGAGGTATGCGCCCAGCGCTGGGCGGACCTGGGCGATGCGGACTATGGCGTCGCCTTGTTGAACGACTGCAAGTACGGCTACGACATCCACGGTGGGGTGATGCGCCTGTCGCTGCTGCGCGCGCCGACACACCCCGACCCGACCGCCGATTGGGGCTGGCATCGCTTCACGTACGCGTTGATGCCGCACCTGGGCGATTTTCGTCACGCCGGTGTGATCGCCGCGGCCGAAGACCTCAACGCGCCGCTCCGAATCACTCGCGGAGCACCGGCCGACGGTCGACGCTCTTTGATCGAGCTCGATACGCCTCAGGTCGTCGTCCAGACGATCAAACGGGCAGAGGATTCCGAGGCGACGATCGTGCGGCTTTATGAAGCCTGGGGCGGCCGGTGCAAGGTTCGCTTACGGACGACGCTTCCAGTCTCGCGAGCGTTCATATGCGACCTCCTGGAAAGAGATCGACGCGAAGTCGCGCTGACTGACGGCGAGATCGAGCTGGAGCTCACGCCGTTCAAGATCCTGACCCTGAAACTCGAGCATCAAAACCCCCAGGGCGATCGACGGCGGTAAGCAGCCATTGCAAGTCCCAGGTCACGCCAGGCGGTAACCGCCCAGTGCCGCAACAGCGGATAGGCGACGTAACCGGTCACGCCCAGCGCATAGGCGACGACGACGTAATAGGTCCACCACAGCTGTCCCCGGAACACGAATGGCGTCCAGAGCACGCTGAACTCCGGCACGTACCAGCAGAACGCCTCCAGGTAGTAGTGGTTGGCCTGGCACTGCGCCTGCGCGTAGCGGCCAAATGTCGCGCCGTCGATCCCGACCCAGACCGACAGCAGCAGCGCTGCAAGCACCACCGTCATCGCTACCAGCGATCGAGGTGGGCGACGGACCTGGGCCGCCAGCAGAAGCGAGGCCGGCAGCGAGGCGAAGGTCAGAAATCGCGGCCCCCATGTGAAGCCCCCGTACCACGCCCACCAGGTGCCGTACACCAACACCATGCCGGCTAGGTACAGCATCCACAAGGCCAGCACCTGGCTGACGGATCGCACCGCCTCCAGCCCGCGCCCAAACGCCAGGAACAAGCCGGGCGTGAAGAACAGCAACCCTTTGCCGAAGGAAAAGAGCAGCGACGGCACGCCGAAAAACGTCGGGTAGCTGAAGCCGGGCAGCCCGGAGTACGGCAAGAGCGTCTGAAAACCGTGGTCGTTCTCGTAGCCGGTGGAGAAGGGTGATTTGTGGCGCAGCGTATTCTCGAGCAGCCAGAGACCCGCGCTCAGAACCAGCGGCGCCAGAGCCCTGACTCGCTTCATTCGCCACGCCCACCAACCCATGGCCAGAGCAAGGCCGACAAGGCTCGCGGGTAGGTTGGCGACGCCGACCCCGAGCAGCACCGTTCCGCTCTTCCAGCGGCCGGTCGACCAGGCCGCCAAACCCGTGGCGACCGTGATCGCGCTGAAGGTCTCGGCCCCGAAGCCGGTGAGAGAGTTCGGAAGCATGGCGGTCGTGCCCAGCAGCAACAAGAACGCAGCGAGCACATCGTTTGGCAAGCGCCCACGCAGTAGCACGTACAGGAGCCCGATGCCGGCCGCGTAGACGATGACGTTGTAGCGAGACACCCAGAACTCGGTTGAGTCGCCAAGGCGGCCGAGGAGGATCAGCGGGATCGAGGGGACCGATCCGATGAGGGGAAACTTCGTGTCCGGAATCCCGTGGCCCGCCAGCCACCCCTGCAGCGCGTCAAGCCGGAGCCGGCCGTCGCCTTCGATCCCGTGCGGCAGGACGAAGAAGAACACGAGCAGGCCAAGCGCCAGCAGCCCCCAGGCGACGCGGTCGGGGATCTGCCTCTGCGGTGTGCCGACCACGGCGAATCAGTATCCCCGCCAAACTATCTCGAGGTGTGAGGGGCGGCGAGTGATTCTGGTAACGGGCGCCACAGGACTGAACGGCGGCGAGCTGGTGCGCCTCTTGTCGGTCAGGAATGTCCCGGTGCGAGCCCTGGTACGCGACGCAGCCCGGGCCGCCCGCCTGTCGTCTCTGGCCAACGTCGAAGTTGTCGAAGGTGACATGGCCCGTCCCGAGACGCTCTCAGCTGCGCTTCGAGGAGTGGAGCGCGCGATGCTCATCTCGTCCTCGGACCCCGCCATGCTCGAAGTTCAATCGAACTTCATCGACGCCGCCAAGAAGGCTGGGGTCAAGCATGTGGTCAAGCTCTCGGGCATCATGCCGGACACCGACTCGCCGTTTCGATTCGCCCGCATGCACGGCGAGATCGAGCTGAGGCTGGAACGGTCGGGAATCGCATTTACACACCTGCGCGCCGGCGAGTTCATGCACGCCTACTTTCGCCAGGTCCCGGCGATTGTCGCCAGGGGAGCTCTCTTCTTGCCGATGGAGGACGCGAAGATCGCGTCGATCGACGTCCGAGACATCGCTGAGGTTGCGGCCATAGCCCTGACCGAGCCCGGACACGAGGGCAAGACCTACCCGCTCACCGGTCCTGAGGCGCTGACCATGGCCGAGGTGGCTCTAAAACTCTCAGCCGCTACGGGGCGGCCGATCCAGTACGTGAACGTCGCGCCCGAGGAAGCAAAGAAGGCCCAGCTTGCGGCGGGGATGCCTCAATACACGGCGGACGCGCTGGCCGAGCTCTTTGCAGAGCGGCGCAGGGGAAAGGAGTCGCAGGTTTCACCGGTGATCGAGAGGATCATCGGGCGGCGCCCGACCAGCTTTGACGACTTTGCCTCACGGAACGCAGCCATCTTCCGCGGCGAGCAGCCGGCACCCAGGGTTTGACAATCGGCACCAGCGAGGAGAGCTGACCTCCGGGCGAGCCTCATGCCCGCCCGGCGATCGCTTTGTGGACTAGCCCAGAGCTGCCACCACGTTGGAAAACACGTTCTGGATCTGGTTCCCCATGGTCAGAAGAATCACGATAACTACGATCGAGACGAGAACCAGGATCAAGGCATATTCCACCATGCCCTGACCGCGTTGACCGTGCGCTACGAACCACTGCCGAAGCATCTGCAAGTCACCTCCTTTTTGCGGATTCCGCGTTTCACACCGTATCGGTACAACGGGGCATTTCATCTTTCCTTAACCCTTGGTGGATTGACAACTTGTAATAAGACTCATAAGCAGGGCTAATATGTTTCGATCGCCAAGCCTGCCTTCACGATCGAGCAGCTCCGTTCGTTCCTGTCCGTCGCCGAGCTCGAGCACGTCTCTCGCGCCGCTGCCTCGCTCCACCTGACACAGGGCGCCGTGACCCAGCAGATCCACCACTTCGAACGGGCGCTGGGGCTGCGCCTGTTCGAGCGCACGGGCCGGGGCGTCAAGCTGACCGATGCCGGCCGGGCGCTGGCGATCACCGCCCGAGCGGCGCAGCGAGGGGTCGAGGTGGTGGAGGACGCGGCGCGGGCGATCAAGATGCTGGAGGCCGGGTCCCTCCACCTGGGTGCGAGCCCGACCTGCGCCACTCTTTACCTACCGCAGCGGCTGGCTCCTTTCGCGCAGCGGTTCCCGAAAGTGAGCCTTGACATCATCGTCGAGCCATCGATTGAGATCAGCGCCAAGGTTCGGGCCGGCGCCCTCGACTGCGGGCTGATCGAGGGGGAAAGCCCTTCCGACGTCGTCGAGCTGGTCATCGCTCGCGACGTGCTGGTGCTGGTTTGCCGTCCCGAACACCCGCTCGCCAAACTCAGGCGGGTGACCCCCGCCCAGCTGGAGAAGCATCGCTACCTCGGACGTGGGCCGGCTTGGGGAGCGGAATCAACGGTGCGGGAGATGGTCGGACCTTCATACGACCGCCTCGAGTTCCTCAACTTGGGCCATCCCGAATACGTGCGTGCGGCTGCATGCGCCGGCCTTGGCTGGGCCGCGCTGCCGCTGCTGGCGGTCCAGGACGACTTTGCGTCCGGGGCGCTGATGCGCCTGCCCGGCATTTCGGCGGAACGATTGATCCGCGCCATCCGGCGCCCGGCGCCGGGTGGACCGACGCTCGAAGAGTTCTGGCGGCACCTGGGGGGTACTGGTCAGCGCTAGCCGGTGATCACCGCGACCCCGTACGCAGGCAGCCGCACGCCCTGCGGCCCCACCTTTTCGCCCGAGATCAGGTCCACGCCCGGACCGGTATTGACGTGCGTCTCGGCATCGCGATGGTTCAGGACAAAGAGAAATGACCGGCCCCCACCCTGCCTGCGCACGACCTCGACGCCAGCCGGCGCCTCAGCCACGCTCCTGACCCCGGCCTCGGTCCAGGCGGTCTTCAGCAAACCCGCCATCGCGAGCTCTTCCAGGATCGTGCCAAGGTACGCTGCCGTGCCCTTGCCGAATCGGTTGCGTGTGACCGCCGGTTTGCCCTTCAACGCGCCGCTGTCGAAAGTCGCGACCACCTCCGCGGTGCTTGGTCGGATCAGCTCACTCCAGATGCGGCCGGTGGTATCCGAGCCGTCATGGAAGCGCAGGGCGATCAGCTGGCCGGCCCCCAGCGGCAGGAAGTCCTCAACGCGTAGTCCAAGCATTTCCGCAAACGGCGCCGGATAGCCGCCCAGCCGAATGTGCTCGTGCGCATCCACTATGCCGCTGAAACAGGACATCACGAGGTTTCCACCGTCCGACACGTAGCGGTTCAGGGTCGCCACCGCCTCGTCGGCGACGAGGTAGAGGTTGGGGACCAGCACGAGCTTGTAGCTCGAAAGGTCACGAACCGAAGGGGCAAAGTCCACACCGATGTTGGCGTCGAAGAGGTGCCGGTAGTACGCCCGCGCCTGGTCGACCGCGCGCACGAGCGCCGATGGCTTGGACGGGAGCTCGAGCGCCCACCACGACTCCCAGTCGAAGACAATGGCCACGTCCGCCTGCATTCGAGCGCCGCACAGGTCGTCCATGCGCTTCAGCTCCGAACCAAGCCGGACGACCTCGTGCCACGTGGGCGAGCTCTCGACCGGGCCGTGAGGAACCATCGCGCTGTGGTGCTTTTCCGCGCCTGCCCGTGACTGCCGCCATTGAAAGAACATGACGCCGTCCGCTCCGTGGGCCACCGCCTGAAAGCTCCACAGCCGCATCTGGCCTGGCGCCTTGGCCGCGTTGATCTCCCGCCAGTTCACCCGGCTGGTGGTCTGCTCCATCAACACCCACGGTCGCCCACCACCGAGAGATCGCATGAGGTCGCCGGCCATCGCGGCGCCCATGCCCGCGTCCGGATCCAGGGGGTCTTGATACACGTCGTCGCTGACGATGTCTTCGCGCTCGGCCCATTTCCAGTAGTCGAGCGGTTTGAAGAACTGCATGAAGTTCGTCGTGACGGGGATGGCGGGACTGTGCCTGGCCAGGATCGCGCGCTCAGAGTCGTAGCACTCGAGGAGCTCGTCCGAGGAAAACCGCATGAAGTCCAGCTGCTGGGTTGGATTCGGCCAGGTCGGAGTGCGGCGCGGGGGCACGATCTCCTCCCACTTCGAATATCTTTGCGACCAGAAGTCGGTGCCCCAGGCGTCGTTCAGCTTGTCGATCGTCCCGTACCGGTGGCCCAGCCAGGCTCGGAATGCCTCTGCAGACACGTCGCACCAGCATGCAGCCACGTGGCAGCCGAACTCGTTGCCGACATGCCACATGGCAAGCGCCGGGTGGTTTGCATAACGCGTGGCAATCGCCTCGACCAGGCGCGCCGACGCGGACCGATAGACGGGGCTGCTGGGGCAGTAGTGCTGGCGCGCTCCGGGCCAGAGCCGGACCCCGTCGGCGAGCACCGGCAGCATCTCCGGGTGGGCGTGGGACAGCCACGGCGGTGGAGAAGCGGTGGCCGTCGCGAGGTCGACGCGGACGCCCCCTTCATGCAGCAGGTCCATCACGCGGTCGAGCCAGTCGAAGTCCCAGGCATCCTCGCGCGGCTGAAGCCGGGACCAAGAGAAGATCGCCAGGCTCACGAGGTTGACCCCAGCCTCGCGCATCAGGCGCACGTCCTCCGCCCACACCTCCTCCGGCCATTGGTCGGGGCTGTAGTCGCCCCCGTACGCGATATGGGGCAGCCGGCTGCCCAGCAGCGGCTCCGTCACCCGCCTGACCTCATCCCTTGGTCGAGCCCAGGGTCAGGCCGGCGACGAAGTGTTTCTGCAAGGCGATGAACACCAACAGCGGCGGGATCGCGGCCAGCATCGCGCCGGCTGCAACCAGGTTGTAGTTCACGAAGAACTCGCCCTGGAGGTTGTTCAAAGCGCTCGTGATTGGCCGCTTGTCCCCGGACTTGAACAAGATCAGCGCCCAGAAGAAGTCGTTGTACATGAAAGTGAACAGCAGGGTCGCCACGGCCGCAAGCGCGGGCCGGCAGAGCGGCAGCATCACGCTCCACCAGATGCGAAGGACATTGGCGCCATCGACGAGGGCCGACTCCACGATCTCCTTGCTGATGGTCTTCATGTAGTTGGCCAGCACGAAGGCGGCGAAGCCGGTCTGGAAGACGACATGGATGAGGACGATGCCCATGGCCTGGTCGTACAGGAGCCCGTTGTCGCTGATCAGAGGGATTGAAAAAGCTCCGAAGTCTGCGGTGGCGAGGTTGGGCACGGGAGTCTTCAGGTAGATCCAGTAAAGCGGAATGATGATGACCTGGGGAGGGAGGAGGTTACCTGCCGTGAACAGCATCAGGACCAGGAGGTTGAACCGCCACGTGAACTGCGAACAGCAGAAGGCGACCATGGACGACAGGGCCAGCGCGAGGATCACGCCCGGGACCACGATCAGGAAGGTGTTGAGGTAAAAGTGGGGCATGTTCGCCTGCGTCCAGACGTTCACGTAATTGGTGAAGGTGAGCGAGGTGGGCAACGAGACATAGCCGTGGGTGATGGTGTCGCTAATCGGCCGCAGCGACGAGTAGATGGCCCAGGACAATGGAAACAGCCAGACCAGCACCATCGACAGCAAGAAGATGTGAAGGACCACCCGGCCCGCGGTCAGCGGTCGCCGTTCGAGCCGGCCCGAGCCGGCCGGCGCGCCCGCCACTGCGCTCACTGGACCGCCCTCATGACACGTGAGAGGTAGAGCACGATCGGCACCAGTGAGATCACCAGCAGCACGACCGCGATCGCGGAGCCGAAACCGACCAGGCTGGCCTCGCTGATGCTGTTGTTGGTGATCAGCGTCGACAGCAGCTCGAGCCCGTTCTTGCCGCGGTTGACGATGTAAGCGATGTCGAACGCTCGCAGAGATTCGATCGCGGTGATGACGACGATGATCACGTTGATCGGGGCCATCACCGGAAGCACCACACGGAAGAAGGTCTGCCACTCGGTGGCGCCGTCAACTTTGGCCGCTTCGCGCAGCGCCGGGTCGACGCTCTTCAACCCGGCCAGGTACAGCACCATGATGTAGCCGACGTGCCGCCAGCTGGCGGCGACCACGATGGACCACAGGTTGATGTTCGGGTCTCCCAGCCAGTCGACGATGCGGTGGTTCTTGACGAGCCCGAAGAAGTTGTTGATGAAGCCGTCGTTTGGCGCGTACTGCAGCTCCCAGATAAACCCGACGACGACCAGAGACAGGACGACCGGCATGAAAAACACGCCCTGGTAAAAGCGTGTGCCGCGCATCTCGCGGTCGAGCAGCACTGCAAAGAACATGCCGACGGGCGTCGAGACGAAGGTGAAGAACGCAAGCCAGAGGACGTTGTGCTTCACCGCGGGCCAGAAGAACAGATAGCCCGTGAACATCGTCGTGTAGTTCTTGAGGCCGACCCAGTTTCCAGATGTGATGGCGCCGACCCCGTTCCAGTTGGTGAAGGAGAGGAAGATCGACGCCAACGTGGGGCCCCAGATCAGCAACAGGTCCAGGGTGAGCGGCACCCCGACCATGAGCACCAGGAGAAGCTTGTCTTGACGTGTCAGGAGGCTGAACCGCCGCTGACGGCGAGGCGCCACGATGGCCCCCGCCCCGGCCGGTCTGGTCGGGGCGGGGGTGATTCGGTTCGCCACCCTCAGATTATCTTTCGGTTACTTCTCCGGCGGGAGCGAGTCCCAGAACGACTGCATCTTGCCCTGCAGGCTGGTCGTATCGGCGTTCGGGTTCTGCAAGTAAGTGAGCAGAAAGCTCTGCATTCCGTTCGGACCCGCGAAGTCGGGCCGTGAGTCGCGGTCGAAGAACTGCGTGATCCTTTGGGCGCTGCCGATGATCTGAGCCGCCTTCTTCTGCAAAGCGGTGTAGCTGCTGGTGTCGGCGTCGTTCGCGGTCGGGATCAGACCCGGAGCGTTCTGGAACATCGTGAGCTGCGTTGAACCCTTGGCCCAGAACTTCAGCCATGCCTTCGCCTGGCCGAGATCGCTGCTCAAGGTTGGCGATTTCTTGCTCATCATCCAGATGTCGATCGGAGCGTCGAGCGCTTTCTCGGCGTCGTACTGGGTGCCGAGGTCCGGGAAGGGGAAGAAGTCCAGGTCGTCAAGGGCGTCCGCACCCGCCGCCTTGAACTGGTCCGACACGAAGAGTCCGAGGAGATACATGCCGGCTTTCTTGTTGACCACGAGGTCCGCAGCCTGCTGCCATGTCGTGCCAGCGAGCCCGGCCTGGTAGAACTTCGCGAGCTCGGCCCACTTCTTGAAGACGGCGGTGACCCTTGGGTCCGTCCACTTCTGCTTGCCGGCGCAAAGCTCGACGTGGAACTGGTAGCCATTGAGGCGCAGGTTGATGATGTCGAACGTTCCTTGCGCAGGCCATCCGTCCTTGTCGCCCATCGAGATCGGGATCAGCCCGTCCTTCTGCATCTGGACGGCCAGCGCCGTGAAGTCGCCCCAGTTGGTTGGGATCTTGTAGCTGTGCTGGGCGAAGACACTCTTGCGGTAGAAGACACACCACGGGTAGTAGTCGCGCGGGATGCCGTAGTAGTGGCCGTCGTCACCCTTGACAGATTCCGCGAACGCGCCCGTGAAGTTCGACTTGACCGAGTCCCAAACATCGTCGACTGAAGTCGCCAATCCCTGGTTGGCGAAGAACCGCATGCGGTGACCGGAGAACCAGGTGAAAACGTCGTCTGGGGTTGCCTGCAGGTAGTTGGTGATCTGGTCCTGGAAGGTGCCGTGGTCGACGGTGTTCAGCTTCGCCTTGGTGCCGCCGTTGGCGCTGCTGAAAGCGCTGACGATCGCCTCCATGCCTTTCTTGGGGCCTGGGTCGGACTCGTTGCTGCCCACCGCGAGCGAGCCGCCGGTGCCGGTGTTGGTGCTGGTGGTGCTCTGCACGCCACAGGCAGCCAGAAAAGCCGCGACGCTCGAGTAGCCCGCGATCTTGAGGACGTCTCGCCGGGTCAGGTTGAGGTAGAGCGGAAGCTCGCTGTCGAGCCCGGGGAGGGCGAGCTTGCTCGACGACTTTCGAACCACGCGGGAATCACCCATGGACTTCCTCCTCTGTGCCTTGATCACAAGTGAACATGCGGATACCTGGAACGCTCCCGACTCACCGGAACATTACTCGTTCGGTCAGTTTTGTCAACTCCCAACTTTCGTTTGTGGCAACTATTGCTCGAAATTGATCGATCGAGTACGATCCTCGGATGCTGGCGATCGAGCGGAGGAGGCTCATCGCTGAGAGCATTCGTTCTCGCGGCGTCGTCTCTGTCGCGGAGATGGCGGAGGCGCTCGGCACGACGGACATCACGCTGCGGCGGGACCTGCGTGCCATGGCCAAAGAGGGGCTGCTGGTCCGCACGCATGGCGGCGCGGTCCTGCCGGCCGGGCTCGGGCATGAGCCCAGCTACTCGGAGAAAGCGCGGCAGGCGGGGGCCGAGAAAGCGGCCATCGCGCGGCTTGCGGTCGCGATGATCCAGCCGGGCGACTCCATCCTCCTGGGTCCCGGCACGACCACCCTCGCCCTGGCCCGCCTGCTGGTCAACTCGCCGGAATTGACCGTGGTGACCAACTCGCTCCTCGTGGCCCAGGCCCTGATGGAGGCTCCCCACGTCGAGGTGATCATCACGGGCGGCACTCTCCGCCGCTCTATCCATGCGCTCGTGGGCCCGGCAGCGGAAGAGTCAGTCCGATCGTTGCGCGCATCGCAGGCGTTCATCTCAGGCAACGGCTTCACCGCGGACCGCGGCCTGAGCACCCCGAGCCCACTCGTGGCGGCCACTGATCGGGCCCTGGCGTCGGCGGCTCAGCAGGTGGTTGTGCTCGCGGACCACACGAAAATCGGCGAGGAGACCATGTGCCAGACGGTTCCCGCCGCGCGGGTGCACACCCTCATCACCGATTCGAGGGCCAAACCATCCGAGCTCGAGGCGATCCGGGCGGCGGGCGTCGAAGTGCAGGTGGCAGAGGTGGGCAGGCATGACCAAACAAAAGCGGCGACCGGCTGACGTTGTCCGCCGACCCAAAGCGAACCGCCCTTTGCGTGGCGGCGAGCACCTAGACCGCCTCACCAGAGTCCAGGTCGAGCTTCCGGACGGGCGCTACCTGATCTCGTACGCACGCACGAGCCGCGATGCCTGAGCTCCGGTTCGACCCCTTGCGGAGCCAGTGGGTTGCCTACGCCACCGAGCGCAACGACAGGACCTTTCTCCCGACGGATTTCTGTCCCCTGTGCCCAACGGGGGCAGGAGGTGCGTCCGAGGTTCCGCTCGACGGATTTGAGGTCGTCGTCTTCGAGAATCGCTTTCCCGCGTTTGGCCCGGACCTGAAAGGGGGCCGGCCGGTCCGCCCCTCGAAAAGCGGCGGATGCGAAGTGATCGTCTACACGCCGGAGCACACCCTCACGCTGGCGCAGCTGCCGCTCGAGCGCGTGAGCCTGCTCGTGGACGTGTGGGCGGATCGTTATCGCGAGCTGGGGTCACGGAGCGACGTGGCCTACGTCTACATCTTCGAGAACAAGGGCGAAGAGGTCGGTGTCACGCTGCACCATCCCCACGGTCAGATCTACGCGCTTCCCTTCGTGCCGCCTTTCGCGCAGGCGGAGCTCGACGCGTCGCGCGGGCATCTGGCAGCCGGTGGCCGGTGCCTGCATTGCGACCAGGTCGATCGGGAGCTGAGCGGGCCGCGCGTGGTGCTCTCGAACGATTCCATGGTCGCGTTCGTGCCCAACGCCGCCCGCTGGCCATACGAGGTTCACCTCTACCCGCGGCGCCACGCGGTTTCGATCGCAGACCTCGATTTGGGTGAGCGCCTGGACCTGGCGGGGGCGCTCCTTCACGTGACCCGGGCCTATGACCGGCACTTCGGCTTTTCGACACCTTATGTGATGGCGATGCACCAGGCGCCGACGGACGGTGGGGCGTGGCCGGAGGCGCATCTCCACGTCGAGTTCTATCCGCCGCACCGGCGCGCCGACCGGCTGAAGTACCTCGCCGGGGTTGAGCTGGGGGCCGGCACCTTCGTCAACGACACCAGGCCTGAAGACACCGCCCACCAACTGAGGGAGGCAGCCGAGCTGATCCGCGCTTAGGGCTTATCCGTGTGGGTGTCCGCCGCAGGTTCCTGGGCGAGCACGATGAAGACCGCGGACAGGACGACGGCGAGCGTGGGCGGGCCAAAATCCGCCACCGGCCCGCTGGAAAAGAAAACGCGGACGATCGAAGAACCGATGAGGAAGATGCCTCCGAGCGCCAGTGCGATGCGAAACCGCCGGGCGGCAAAACGGAGCTGACGTCGCAGGCCGCCTGGACGCAGCGAGAGAATCGTCGCCGTGAAGCCCGCCAGGAAAATCAAACCAATCAGAAAACCGCGCACGTGGAATCAGATCCAGCCGCGGCGCCTGAAAAAGTAGAGCTGGATCGCCACCGCGCCGAGCATGGTCGAGATGCCGACCCAAAACGCGATCTGCGGCGTCTCCAGGACAGTCACCAGGTAGGCGAAGTTCATCCCGTAGAAGCCGGTCAAAAAGCTCAGCGGCAGGAAGAGGCTCGCGATGGCGGTCAAGGTCTTCATGGTCTGGTTGAGGCGATTCGACACCGTCGAGAGGTAGACGTCCATCGCGCTCGTCAGCAGGTCGCGCAGCGAATCCACCGACTCGTACTGGCGAACGATGTGGTCGTAGACGTCGCGGTAATACAGGGTCATGTCCTGCTGCTGGATATGGATGCCATGGGTGATCAACCGCTGAAAGACGTCCCGCTGGGCCCCGAGGAAGCGGCGCAGCTCTGTTACCGAATGCTTCAGGTGGTAGATGCGCTGCAACGACTCGCGCGACGCTTTGTCGGTGATCTCATCCTCGAGCGAATCTATGCTCTCGTCCAGCTGTTCCAGGGCCGGGAACGTGGCGTCGACCAGGGCGTCGATGACGAGGTAGGTCAAAAACCCGGGCTGGCCCATGCTCAGCTCCGGGCTCTTCGCCAGCCTTCCTTGCAGCGCGGTCAGGGCGGGAGCCGGGTCGAGGTGGACCGTGATCAGGTAGTGCGGCCCCACGTAAAGGTGGTGCTCCCGGAAGGCGACCTCGTCGTCAGTCCAGTCAGCCTGGAATATCACGGCGAAGTTGTAGTCAGGGTACTCGTCGATCTTCGGCCGCTGGTCCTGGTGCTTGATGTCCTCGATGGTCAGCGGATGGAACTTGAAAGTCCCTTCGAGCAGCCGGTAGTCATCCTCGTCTGGAGCCTCGATGTCGAGCCACAGCCCGGCATGAGGCGCGGCTTTGAAACATCGTTCGATGTCGACGATCTCAGACTCGGGCATCTTGCCCTCGGTCGTGATCAGGGTTCTCACGCTGCGCATGCTAAGGAATACGCCGACGACCCCCATGTTTTCAGTTCGCATGTCTGAAACGTCTCCGATCGCGTGCATGCTCTCCGCCTTCGACCTCGAGGACCGGGAGGGCGCCTGGAAGACGCTGATCGGAAGCGGCCTCGTGAAGCGCGACCGGGTTCCCGGCGGCATCCGCCTCAGCGCCGCACTTGGGGCGGCCGAGGCGCTGATGCAGCTCATCGACCTGGAGCGCGAGTGCTGCGCGTGGATCCATTTCGAGGTCAGCGACGGATCCGTCGCAACGTTGACCTCTGACGGTGCCGGCGAAGCAGTCCTGGCGGGGATGTTCGAGGGCCAGTAACCGCTACCCGGTCAACCTTGACTTCGGTCACACCGGTGCCAGACTGGTGCTGCCATGAGTGACGCCGGCGCCGTCGCCATGCCCAGCGAGACGCCTGCCGCTCAGCCCTCTGCGCCGCGCCTCAGGGCCCTCACTGAAGGGCGAGCGTTCGAATGGACCGTGGTTCTCCTTTCCTGCCTTTTCGGGGCCGCGGGTTACTTCGACGCCTGGACCTACGTCAACACGACCTCGGGCAGGAGCCTGCTCGAGCCCTGGCAGGACGCGGCTCTCCACTTCACCTGGTTCCTCCTGACCGCGTACCTGGTGGGCGTCATGGCCCTGAACGTGCGGCGTGGCCTGCCCATTGCGCGATCGCTTCCAGCGGGATATGGATGGTCCTTCGTCGGCTGCGTCGGGTTCAGCGCCATGGTCCTCCTGGATCGGTGGTTTCAGCTGGCGCTGGGCAGCGAAACCGGGCTGTCAGCCCTCCTGAGCCCGGCCCGGGTGGGAGAGATCATCGCCGGCGCCTTGATGGTCACTGGTCCGCTTCGCGCAGCCTGGCGACGCCAGGACGAACGGGCCGGTCTTGCGGCGATCGTCGCCGCCGCCCTCTTGCTTTCGACCATCACGTTCGTGACCCAGTTCGCGCATCCGTTTCGCGACCCGTGGGCGGCCGGTTCAGGACCGACCGGGGAAGCGATCTACTGGGTCGTGGAAGACCTCGGCGTCGCCAGTCTCGTGCTGCAGGGCGTGGCCCTTGCGGCAACCTTCTTGCTTCTCATCCGAAGGTTCCGGATTCGATTCGGCAGCTTCACGTTGATGTGCCTGATCAACGGCGCGCTGGTCGCGCCTCTCAAGGGGCACTGGGACATGCTGCTGGTCGCCGCCGTCACGGGTGTCGTGGCTGACACGACATACGCGTGGCTGAAGCCCGGCGCATCGAATCCAACCCGCCTTCGCACTTTTGCTTTCCTGGTCCCCGCGACTTTCGCTGCGACATTCTTCGCGGTCGTCGCTTTTGCTCAAGGAATCTGGTGGCCGGCGCATGTCTGGTCGGGTGCGGTCCTCGTGACAGGGCTTGGAGGGCTGCTGATCAGCTACCTGGCCTACACCCCCGGCGGGAGACCCCGCGGCGCCGAGCCGATCTCGTCACCGAGGCCGGCGCACTGGCCGGAGATCACGGTCAACTCGATCAAAGAGGCGCTCGAGGCGCTGCCGGATCGTCGCCTGCTGGCCGCCAGCCCACTGTGCCGGCTCCCGTATCTGGGTCTCGATGGTGGAGACGCCGTCGCGGAGCTGGACGAGCTGCTCAAGGACGCGGCCCGCGAGCTGTCCACGTCTACCATGCTGCGCGATGCCCAGGCCGGCCACCTGCTGGTCGAGTACTACGTCAAGCGGAGCGGAACGCACGACCAGGTCGCCGAGCGGCTCCACATGAGCAGGCCGGCGTACTATCGCCGCTTGCAGCGGGGTTGTGAGCTCATGGCCGAACGGCTCGAAAAGCTGGCAGCCTTCACAGAGCCCGGCTAGACAGGCGCCGCGCGAGTCTCAGCCGTGCCTGAGACTGAAATCGAGAGCAGCCTGAGACTGCTTCCGAGACGGACCTCCCCAGACACTGCCTCCCGTGATGCCGCTTCGCCTTATCGCCAGCGAATTGCGAGAAGGCGGCCAAAGGAGGTTCTGATGGGTTTGTGGTCGCGGATGAAGCTGCTCTTTCGAGCCAAGGCAAGCAGCGCGCTCGATCGGGCGGAGGACCCTCGCCAGGTCCTCGACTACGCGTACAGCCAGCAGCAGCAGCTGCTGGTCACCCTGCGCAAAGGGTTGGTGGAGGTCGCGACCTCCAAACAGCAGCTCGAGCTGCAGGAGAAAAAGCTCGAGTCGCGCATCCCGCAGCTCGACGACCAGGCGCGACGCGCGGTCAGCGCCGGTCGCGAGGACCTCGCTCGCATCGCTCTGGAGCGAAAGCGCACCGCGCTCTCGGAGATGCAGTCGCTCCACACGCAGGTCGCGGAGGTCGAGGCTGACAAGCAGCGTTTGAGCGCCCAGGAAAGGGCGCTTCAGCTGCGCATCGAGCAGTTCCGCACGCACCGCGACGTGGTGTCCGCCCGATACAGCGCGGCTGAGGCGGAGGTGAGGGTGAAGGAGTCTCTGGCCGGGGTCAACGGCGAGCTCGCCGAGCTCGGGATGGCGGTCGGGCGAGCCGAGGAGAAGGCGGACCGGCTGCAAGCGCGCGCGAAGGCGATCGACTCCCTGGTCGACGTCGGCGCGCTGCCGTCCGCGTCAGGCGGCGATTTCGTCGAGGCCGAGCTGCTGCGCATCACCGCGGGCTCGGAGATCGATGAGGAGCTGGCGCGGATCAGATCAGAGGTCGAGTGGCCGAAGCTGGCCGGCTCGACGGAGGAGAAGAAAGGATGATCGTGGACACCAAGCAACATCTCGTCTCGCCGGATGGAAAGTGGTACTGGGATGGGGTCGCGCAGACATGGGCGCCCGTCACGCCGGCAACCGCCGACGTGTGGCCGCCGCACGAAAAGCGGAGCCGGCCGCAAGCGGCCCCGGCAGCGCCCGCGGCGACCCGAGGGCTGAGCTCGTTCGTCGGCCACGTCAGGTCCGAGGATCTGGTCTTCGGCCAGACGGTGCTCGTATGGGCGCGTTGGATCTTGATCGGAACCGGGTTGGTCCTGTCGTTCTGGACTCCGGCCGACCTGCGCACGCTTCAGGTCCAGCTGGCCGCGATCGTCGCACTCGCCTTTGGCAACTTCTATCTTCACGTCCAGCTGCTTCGAGGCCACGCTGCGATCGACGAGGTCGTTTATGCGGCAAGCCTGGCGGACATCTGCGTGGTGACCGCCCTGGTGTTGGTCCAGGGTGGCTACAGCTCGCCGGTGTTCGTTTTCTATTTCGCGGCCGTGGTGGGGATCTCGGTGGCATTCCCGACCGTCCTCACCGTCGCCTACACCATGCTCGTGATTGGCGTCTACGGCCTGGTCTGCGTTGCGACAGCCAACCCAGACGACTACCCGGCTGTCTTCACCCGCCTGCTGATGATCGCCGCGATCGCGGTCTGCGGCAACCTCTTTGCCCGCAACGAGTCGCACCGGCGCGCGGAGGCGATCCGCATTCACCGGGAGCTTCTCGACGAGACAGAACAGGGTTCACCAAGCCTTCAGAAGGCATAGCGAAACAACTCAAAGGAGAGATTCAAATGGCAAACGTTCGAGAGATCCGAACCGCCGCCCAGGCTGATCAGGAAGACGTCTTCTTCGGCCAGACCGTCATCCTCTGGGCGCGCTGGAGCGTGATTGTGGCCGGCATCGTGTTGGTGCTCTGGACGTCGACGTCGATCAGTCACCTGACTCAGACGGTCCCGTTCTTCCTGGCGCTGATGGCGATGAACTTCTTCCTGCACGGGCGATACGTGATGGGCAGTCCGCTCAACCGTGCGGCGGTTACCGTGGCCAGCATCATCGACCTCGTTTTGATCACGGCGATCGTTGCCTTGTGGCCGGGCTCGCACGGCCTCAACAACCAGTTCTTCGTGCTGTACTTCCCGGTTGTTTTCGCATTCGCGCTCGTCTTCACGCGCCGAATCGAGGCGGCCTACACGGTCGTGGCGATGGCCGCTTACGCGGCCGCCTGCTTTTTGACAGGCACAGTCGCCCTCGATCTCGGGTACGACGACAAGGTGCTGGTCATGCGCCTGATCGTCATCGCGGCCATGGGTTTTCTCGGCAACTACTACTTCCGGATCCAGCGGGACCGGCTCACACGCGCCTCTGGTGGCGGGACCGCGACCTCAGGCCTGGCGCGGACGCCAATCCAGGCGACGCTCCAGAGCAGCGGTTCATAGAGGCTCATGGAGATGGGCTTCGCCGACCGCATCCGCCAGAAGATAAAAAGCGGCGCATCCGCGGCGCTGGCGCCGGCCCCAGATCCACGGATCACGCACCTGACGTCCCACCAGAAGCAGCGGTCGCTTCGCAACCAGGTGGCCAAAGCCATTGAAAACGTTGCCGCGGCCAAGCAGCGCTTGCAAGCCGCGGCCGACGCGGTCAGGGAAAGACTGCCTGCCCTCGAGGATCAGGCTCGCACCGAACTGAAAGCTGGACGCGAGACGATGGCCCGTCTCGCGCTCCAGCGGCGCCACGTTGCGGAGCTGGAACTACAGACGCTGGACCGCCAGCTGGCGGAGGTCGAAAGCGAAGAGGTGACGCTGGCGATGATCGAGCAGAGGCTGACGGCCCAAATCGAGGCCTTCGCGGCCCGCCAGGAGGTGATCAAAGCCCGTTTCAGCGCCGCCGAGGCCCAGGTCCGCATCAACGAGGCGGTGACCGGTGTCTCGGAAGACTTCGCGGAGCTTTCCGCGACCTTGCAGCAGGCAGAGGAGCGGACCGAGAGCCTGCAGTCGCGAGCGACCGCGATCGACAGGCTTGTCCAGGACGGGGACTTGAGCGCGATCTCTCCCACGGCGGAATCGCTCGATGTGCGTCTCGGCCTGGCCGCTGCCGACGAAGACGTGGAAAGGCAGCTCTCAGCGCTGGCCAGGGAAGTGGGAGGAGACCCCGCTTAGCCAGGGACGCGGCGCCGCGCTCGTTTCGGGCGCAGCGGGCGGGGCTTTTCGAGCCCTCGGCGTGCGGGCGCGCGGCCGGGCGGCTGCTTGGGCTCTTCGCGCCGCTTGAGCTTCGGAATCGGTCGCACGACCGAGCGCCCCGTAGTCAATCGCAGCTCCTTGCCGTAGTGGTCGAAGGTGAGTGGTTTGCCACCCGCCATCGAATAGGTGACGCGGTTGCGGTTGACCGAGACTTTGATCAGCCGGCCGAGAAAGGTCAGGCGGAAGGTCAGGCTCTGGATTCGAGGCGGCAGGCGTGGGGCAAACGCAAGGGAATCCCCGTGGTGGCGCATGGCGCCGAGCCCGTGCACGACTGCCAGCCATGCTCCGGCCAGCGATCCCATGTGAACGCCTTCGCGCACGTTGTGCTCGAGGTCGCCCAGGTCCATCAGCGCCGCCTCGCCGAGGTAGTCGTGCGCGAGCTGGAGGTGGCCGACCTCGGCTGCGATGATCGACTGCGTGCACGAAGAAAGCGACGAGTCGCGCACGGTGATGGCTTCGTAATAGGCGAAGTTCCTCGCCTTCTGCTCGTCGGTGAATGCGTCCCCTCGGAGATGCATCGCCAGCACGAGGTCTGCCTGCTTGACGACCTGCTTGCGATAGAGGTCGAAGTAGGGGAAGTGAAGGAAGAGCGGGTACTGGTCGGCCTTGGTCCGGCGGAAATCCCAGCGCTCGTGGTGGGTGAATCCGCTCGATTGCTGGTGGACCTCGAGCGCCTGGTCGTAGGCGATGAACATCTGATCCGCCGCCTTGCGCCAGGCCTTCACCTCCGTGGCGCGAACCTTGAGCCGGTCCGCGACTGCGCGGTGACGGCCGACCGCGTCGGCGGCGGCACGGAGATTTCGCTGCGCCATCAAGTTCGTGTAGAGGTTGTTGTCCTCGATCGCGCTGTATTCGTCTGGGCCTGTGACGCCGTCAATCCGAAAATGGCCGTTCCGGTCGTGGTGTCCGAGCGAGATCCAGAGCCTGGCTGTTTCGACCAGGAGCTCGACTCCAACGGTTTGCTCGAATTGCAGATCGTTGGTCGCCGTGACATACCTGAGCACAGCATCGGCGATGTCGGCGTTGATGTGAAAAGCCGCTGTGGATGCCGGCCAGTAGCCAGAGCACTCCTCGCCGTGGATCGTCCGCCACGGGAATGCCGCACCGTTCAGCCCCAGGTCTTTTGCCCGCTTCCGCGCCGCCTCCAGGATTTGAAAGCGCCAGCGCAGGACGTCGGCGGCGGCGGCAGGCGCCGTGTATGTGAGCACGGGCAGCACGAAAGTCTCCGTGTCCCAGAACGTGTGTCCGTCGTAGCCCGGGCCGGTCAGTCCCTTGGCCGGGATTGCGCGCTGCTCGGCCCGTGCCGCCGCCTGGAGCACGTGGAACAAGGCAAATCGGATCGCCTGCTGCACCTCGGGGTCGCCCTTCAGCTCGACGTCGGCGCGCGCCCAGAATTCGGCCAGGTACTCGCGCTGAGCGGAGGCGAGCCCTTTCCACCCGTGATCCAGGGCGGAGGCGAGGGCACCTTCGATCTGCGAGCGAAGAGCGGGCGCAGATCGCTGGCTCGACCACCCGTAGGCGACGAACTTGACCAGGCTCAACCTCTGTCCCGGCTTCAGCCGCGAGGTCACGGTCACGCGCGCATGGTCCGGGCCGCTCTCTGAAGTCACGTCGCTTCCGGGTGGAGCGCTGACCAGATGATCCATTCCCGTGGCAACCGTGAGCTCGCTTCTCTTGGTGGAGTGGATCAGCACGGCGCGCTTGCCTTCATGGCTCGCAAATTGCGAAACGAGCGGGGACTCGACGATGGCGGGACCTCGCGGATCTTTGTCGGCACGCTGACCCACCGGCTCGTTGGCCACGAGCTCGGACTGAAGCACGAAATCGGCGGCGCCACCGAGCGACTCCACTTCGTACTGGATCGCCGCCAGCGCGCGATGCACCAGCGAGACCAGGCGCGTGGAGCGAACCCTGATCACGCGGTGGGTGGGCGACTCCCATTCCACCGTTCGCTTCAGCACGCCGGTTTTCAGGTCCAGCACCCGTTCATGCAACCGCAGCTTTCCGTAGCGGATGTCAAACGGCTCGTCGTCGACGAGGAGGCGGATGATCTTGCCGTTGGTGACGTTGACAATCGTCTGCCCCGCCTCCGGATAGCCGTACGCGGTCTCGGCGTAAGGAAGTGGGATCTCCTCGTAGAAGGCGTTGAGGTAGGAACCGGCAAGCACGTGAGGCTCGCCCTCATCGAGGTTTGCGCGCCATCCGATGTGTCCGTTGGAGAGCGCGAAGATCGACTCCGTCTGGCCCATCAGGTCGAAGTCGAAGTCCACCTCCCGCACGGCCCAGGGCTCGGTGACGAAGCCCTTGCTGGAGATCACGACGGCTTCATCAGTTCCACAAGGTCTTTGACGACGATGTCCGCCCCATGCCGGCGCAAGGCCTCCGCCTGGCCCGAGCGGTCGACGCCGACGACCAGGCCGAAGCGGCCGGCGCGTCCTGCCTGAACGCCGGCCAGCGCATCCTCGTAGACGGCCGAACCCGCGGGGGCTGTTCCAACCATTCGCGCAGCCTCGAGGTACGTGTCCGGCGCCGGCTTGCCGGCCAATCCCCTGGCATCCGCGACGTTGCCGTCCATTTGAGCGTCGAAAAGGCCCTGCATATGAGCAGCCGTCAAGACCTCGCTGCAGTGGCGGCTCGAGGTGACCACTGCCAGCTTTAGGTTCGCTGCACGAGCTGCATGCACGTACCGAACCGAACCTTCAAACGCCTCGACTCCGTGCGTATGTATCAGCTGCAGGAACAGGGCGTCCTTGCGGTTCGCGAGCCCGTGAACCGTGTCGGCGTCCGCCTGGTCATTTTCGGAGCCTTCAGGCAGGCTGATGCGACGCGCGGCGAGGAAGGAGCGAACGCCTTCCTCGCGGGGCTTTCCGTCCACGTACTCGTCGTAGTCGCGGACTTCGTCAAAGGGCCGAAACTCTTCCCCCGTTTTTCGCGCGCGGTCTTTCAGGAATGCGTCGAAGGTTTCTTTCCATGCCCTGGCGTGGACCCTGGCCGTCTGGGTCAAGACGCCATCGAGATCGAAAAGGCAGGCCTCGATGCTTGGCGGCAGACCAAGTGACCGTCGATCCGCCATCACAACCTGATCGTAGCCATCCCTCCCCCGCAGGGGGAGGGCGAGGGTGGGGGCGGCCCGAGCTGGCTAGGTGTAGGAGTGTCGGATCGGCACCGGCCACACCTGCTCGGCGAAGATCACGTACCGCTGAGTGGCGAAGGCTCCCGCCCACAAAGGCCAGCAGGTGGTCAGCGTCAGGTGGTATCCGTCGGAGTTGGGCACCAAGACGCTGCGGTTGTCCGGGTTCACCACCTGGCTTCCGGTCATTCGATAGCGATACAGGCCATAGCGCGTCTCGACGTCGATCTCGTCGCCTTTGGTCAGCTGCGGAAAGTTGATCCAGTAGACGTTGTGCGCGGCGACTCCGATGGTGCCCGGATCGCCAGGCCACATCGTGGTCGGATAGTGGCCGGGGCCCGAGTACAGGACGCCCGCGTCGACGCCCTCCTTCACCGCGGCGTAGTAATCGAGCTTCGGGATGCGGATCGCGAAGTCGACGCCGTCCACCGGGTGCTGGAGCGCGGGATCGACGCCGGCTGAGACCGGCGGCCGCTCGCCGACCTGGCCCTGCCAGACCTGGTTCAAGTGCTGCTGCTCGGACACGCCGCTCCACATCCCGTAGGCGAAGGTTCCGACCAGGAACAGGCCGATCACCACGCAGGAAAGCCACAGGACCCGCATCGGGTGGAGGCGGCTGCGCCGGCTCGCCACCTGGGCGCCAGACGATGTTCGGCCTATGGCCATCTCGTAGGTAGAACGCACTTCCGCCGCCCCCCACCCTGACCCTCCTGTTCAAAAGGGGGGACTCCCCCCTTTATGCGCGGGGACTGGGCGAAGCCCACTCTCGGCGCACCCCCCTGCTTTGGGGGAGGGGATGCAGCCTTCCGCCGGCGGGGTTACAGGACGAAGTAGAAGGTGGCTCCTTCTCCCACCGCGCCTTCGGCCCAGATGCGGCCGCCGTGGCGGTTGATGATCCTGCGGGCGGTGGCCAGCCCGATCCCGGACCCCCCGAAGTCGCTCTGGCTGTGCAGCCTCTGGAAAGCCCCGAAAAGCCGGTGCACGTAGATCATGTCGAAGCCGACGCCGTTGTCGCGCACGAAGAACCGAGACTCGCCATCGACGATCTCCTTGCCGACCTCGATCTTCGGCGCCTTTTCCGAACCGGTGAACTTCCATGCGTTGCTGACAAGCTTGGTCAACAGGATCCGGACAAGGCGCTTGTCTCCCGAACCGGTCATGCCCTCGGCGATCTCAACTTTGACTTTGCGTGTGGGATCTTCGGCTCGAATCTCTCCGACGACGTCCTTGGCCATCGCCGTGATGTCGATCGGTTCGCGATGGATCTCCCCGCTCGTCAACCGGAACAACGATTGGAGACCGTCGAAGACCGACGTCATGCGCTGGCTTGCGCGCCTCATGCGCTGCAGGTAATCCTTCGCCTTCTTGTCCAGCTTGCCGCCATAGTCCTCGAGCAGGGTCTGGCTCATGCCGTCGAAGGCGAGCAGGGGCGCTCGCAGGTCGTTGGAGACTGAATAGCTGAATGCCTCCAGCTCGCGGTTGATGGCGGTCAGAGCCGTGGTGCGTTCCTCGACCAGCACCTCGAGCTGGCTCCTGTAGCGCCGGAGCTCCTGCTGCGCCCGATACAGCTCGACGAACACGGCGACCTTGGCGCGCAGGATCGCCGGCACGACCGGCGCGAACACGAAATCGACAGCGCCAATGTCGTAACCCCTGCCCATGTCAGTCTCGGCCTGGTCGAGCGCGGTGACGAAGATGATCGGAGTCAGCTCGGAGCGTGGCCGCTGCCGGATGAGCTGCGCGGTTTCAAAGCCGTCCATCATCGGCATGCGAACGTCAAGGAGCACCACCGCGAATTCCTGCCGGAGCAGCTGTCGAAGGCCGTCGGCCCCGCTGGAAGCCTCCACCACGTTTTCGCCGAGCGGCGCCAGGATGGTCTTGAGCGCGAAGCGCTTGGTCGAATCATCGTCGACCACCAGGATGTTCACCGCCACGTGGGCTTTGGCCTGCGACTCCGCGATCGTGCGGCCGGGGCTGGTCATCATCGCACTTTGCGGAACAGGCTCACGCCAGCCCGCACTTGCTCGTAACGGCTGCTTCCAGGCGAGAAGACAAGTGATTCGCCCTTGCCGAGAGCGAGATAACCCGCGCGCACCAGGCTGTCGTAGAACAGCCGATGCGCACGTTCCTGCAACGTCGGCCGGAAGTAGATCAGAACGTTGGCGCAGATGATGAGGTGGAATTCGTTGAACGAGGCGTCTGTCACGAGATTGTGGCACGCCCATGTGACATTGCTCTGCAGGCTCCGGCTGAACCGCGCGCTGCGCCCGGAGACGGTGTAATAGTCCGACAATGCCAGCCGGCCGCCGGCGCGCCGGTACGCTTCCTCATACGACCGCATCCGATCGAGCGGGTAGGCGCCCATGCGCGCGACCGCGAGCGTGTCTTCGTTGAGGTCGGTCGCGTAGATTCTGGCGCGGCGCAAGACGCCCTCTTCCTCGAGCAAGATCGCCAGCGAGTAGACCTCCTCCCCCGTGGCGCAGCCGACCATCCATATGCGCACGGACGGGTATGTCCGGAGCACGGGGACGACCTCGTCGCGCAGGGTGTTGATGAGCTCGACCTCGCGGAACATGCTCGTGACGCTGACTCCCACCATGCCGAGAAACCTCTGCATGCACGTCGCGTCATGCAGGATGCGGTCCTGGTAAGCCGAGACGGTCGGAAGGCCCTCCGCCTGCATCGCGGCCAGGATGCTTCGACGAAGCGGCGTCAGCGCGTATTCGCGAAAGTCGTACCCATAGGTCAGGCGAATCCCTTCGAGGAGAAGCTGGATCTCGATCTCCTCGAGCCCGACGTCGGCGGCGTCGGCGCGCACGGCCGTGCCCTCGCTCTTGCTCAAGCCGTGAGCCAGGACTTCAGCATGGACAGCAGCTCTCCTGTGTTCACCGGCTTGGCGATGTAGTCGGACGCCCCCGCCTCGATGCACTTCTCTCGATCGCCTTTCATCGCCTTGGCGGTCAGGGCGATGATCGGTCGGTCGACGAACGAAGGCATGTCACGCATCCTTCGCATCGTCTCGTAGCCGTCCATCTCGGGCATCATCACGTCGACCAGCGCGATCTCGATGCCGGTCTGTGCAACCAGGGTGTCCAGAGCCTCCTGGCCTGAATCGACAGCGATCACCTCCATCTGCTGCCGCTCGAGCAGAGCCGTGAGGGCGTAGATGTTCCGGATGTCGTCGTCAACGATGAGGACCTTCTTGCCGGCCAGGGCGACGTCGCTGGGCTCCGCACCATTCGACCCGGACTGTGGGGATGCGCGGTCTGCTTCGAGGACGGCTGTCACCTCGTCCCTCAAGCGTTCCGGTGACCTGACCTCCTTGATCACGATGGTCTTGGTCGCGCGCCCGAGCTTGAGCTCTTCCTTCTTGGTCAGGTCCCTGGCCGTGTACACCAACAGCGGGATCGACCTGAGGGCCTTGCGACTCCGCATGTGGTCGATGACCTGCCAGCCGCTGACGCCTGGGAGGCCAAGGTCGAGGACCACACAGCTGAACTGCTGGTCCTCCAGCAGGGCGACCGCCTCCTCGCCCGAACCGACCGCTATCGTCCGGGCGTCGAGCGACGCTATTAGATCGACGATGTGCTGTCTCTGGTACGGATCGTCCTCGACCACCAGCAGCGTCCTTTCCAGCCCGGCCTGCTCGCGATCGACTACAGCATGCGAGGCTTCTACATGCCACCCTGCGCCGACCGCCAACGCCGTTCCGACCGGCTGCGGCGCGGTCAGCACCGCACCAGCCGAGCGACCGTTGGCGGTTCGGCTGGAGGCGCTTCGTCGCGGCATCGACGGCGTGCCAATCGGCAGGAACACCGTGAACGCGGTGCCGACGCCAGGCTCGCTTTCCAGCCTTATCCCACCCCCGAGCAGCCTGGTGAGCTCCCGGCAGATCGAGAGCCCAAGCCCGGTGCCGCCGTACTTGCGGCTGGTCGTGCCGTCCGCCTGCGCGAAAGACTCGAAGATCGACTGCTGCTTGTCCGCCGGAATGCCGATGCCGGTGTCGATGACGCTGAACGCGATCACCGCCGGCGCCCGGTTGAGCAGTTCGTTGTCCGGGTCCCATCCTGAGGTGGCGACCTGCGTCACGAACTCGACATTGCCGCGTTCTGTGAATTTGAACGCGTTGCTGAGCAGGTTGTTCAGGATCTGCTGCAGGCGCTGCGGGTCCGTCTGCATCGTCTCGGGCAGCCCCGGCCGCAGGTCGATCGAAAACGCAAGCTTGGTCGCCTCCGCGACATGCCGGAAGGTGCGCTCCAACATCGGCTTCAGCTCGGCCAGAGGCCAGTTCGCGATGTCGAGCGTCACCGTGCCGGACTCGATCTTCGACAGGTCGAGGATGTCGTTGATCAGCTTCAAGAGGTCTGTGCCGGACGAGCGGATGATCGTGGCGTACTCGATCTGCTTCGCGAGCAGGTTCCCATCCGGGTTGGCCGCGAGCTCCTGGGCAAGGATCAGCAGACTGTTCAGCGGCGTCCGGAGCTCGTGCGACATGTTGGCCAGGAACTCGGACTTGTAGCGAGAGGTCAGCGCGAGCTGCTCGGCCTTTTCCTCGACGAGGTTCTTGGCCGATTCGACCTCGTTCCTCCTCTGTTCGATCTCGGAGTTCTGCTGCACCAGCTGCCGCGCTTTTTCCGCGAGCTCCTCGTTGGTGTGCTGCAGCTGGTCCTGCTGGCTCTGCAGCTCGTTCGCGAGGGATTGCGACTGCTTCAGCAGGTCTTCCGTCCGGCTGTTGGCCTCGATCGTGTTGAGGACGATCCCGATGCTCTCCATGAGCTGGTCCAGGAAGTCCATGTGGGTCGGGCTGAACGGCCTGAACGACGCAAGCTCGATCACTGCCCGAACGTCGCCCTCGAAGAGCACCGGCAGCACCACGATGTTGGCCGGGGTCGCCTCCCCGAGCGCGGAGTTGATCCGGATGTAGTCGCCTGGGACGTCTGTCAGCACGATTCGGCGCTTCTCGAGGGCACACTGCCCGACGAGTCCTTCGCCGAGGTGGAATTCCTTGGGCAGGTTCTTGCGCTGCTTGTAGGCGTATCCCGCCTGGAACACGAGGTGGGCGGCCTGTCCGTTGGGTCCGATCATGCTGTAAAAGACGCCGTGCTCCGCGTTGACCAGGGGCGCCAGCTCGAACAGGATCATCTTGGACACCGTCATCGGGTCGCGCTGGCCCTGCAGCATCCGGGTGAACCGAGCGATGTTCGTCTTGAGCCAGTCCTGCTCGGTGTTCTTCTCGGTCGTGTCTTTGAGGTTGCGGATCATCTCGTTGATGTTGTCCTTGAGGATCGCCACCTCTCCACTCGCATCCACGCCGATCGACCTGGTCAGGTCACCCTTCGTGACGGCGGTCGCCACCTCGGCGATGGCGCGAACCTGAGTCGTCAGAGTGGCGGACAGCTGGTTCACGTTGTCGGTGAGGTCGCGCCACGTGCCCGATGCCCCGGGCACTCTCGCCTGGCCGCCGAGACGCCCTTCGACGCCGACCTCGCGCGCGACGCTCGTCACCTGGTCGGCGAACACCGCAAGGGTGCCGATCATGCTGTTGATCGTGTCGGCGAGCTCGGCGATCTCGCCCTTCGCCTCGAGGGTGAGCTTGCCTTTCAGGTCGCCGTTGGCGACCGCCGTGACCACCCGGGCGATGCCGCGCACCTGGTCGGTGAGGTTGCTCGCCATGGTGTTCACGTTGTCAGTCAGGTCTTCCCAGATACCTGCCACGCCCTCGACGTTGGCCTGGCCGCCGAGCTTGCCGTCGGTGCCCACCTCACGCGCGACACGAGTCACCTCGTTGGCGAATGCATTGAGCTGGTCGACCATCGTGTTGATGGTGTTCTTGAGCTCGAGGATCTCACCCTGGACGTCGACGGTGATCTTCTTGCTGAGGTCGCCTTCGGCAACCGCTGTCACGACGCGTGCGATACCGCGCACCTGCTCGGTCAGCTGGCCGGCCATGAGGTTGACGTTGTCGGTGAGGTCTTTCCACACACCGGCGACGCCCTTGACGTCGGCCTGGCCTCCGAGCCGGCCCTCGGTGCCCACCTCGCGCGCGACGCGCGTCACCTCGTTCGCAAACGCGTTCAGCTGGTCGACCATCGTGTTGATCGTGTCTTTGAGCTCGAGGATCTCGCCCTGACCCTCGACGGTGATCTTCTTGGAGATGTCGCCGTTGGCGACCGCGGTCGTCACCTCGGCGATGTTGCGCACCTGACCGGTCAGGTTGCCGGCCATGGTGTTGACGTTGTCGGTGAGGTCCTTCCACACGCCGGCGACGCCCTTGACGTCGGCCTGGCCTCCGAGCTTGCCCTCCGTGCCCACCTCGCGCGCGACACGCGTCACCTCGTTCGCGAACGCGTTGAGCTGGTCGACCATCGTGTTGACGGTGTCCTTCAGCTGGAGGATCTCGCCACGGACGTCGACCGTGATCTTTTTCGAGAGGTCGCCGTTCGCCACGGCGGTGGTCACATCGGCGATGTTGCGCACCTGGCTCGTGAGGTTGCCGGCCATGAAGTTCACGTTGTCGGTGAGGTCTTTCCAGACACCGCCCACACCCCGAACCTGGGCCTGACCGCCGAGGCGGCCTTCCGTGCCGACCTCGCGCGCGACGCGGGTCACCTCGCCCGCGAATGCGTTGAGCTGGTCGACCATGACGTTGACCGTGTTCTTGAGCTCGAGGATCTCGCCTCGAACGTCGACGGTGATCTTCTTCGACAGGTCGCCATTGGCGACGGCGGTCGTCACCTCGGCGATGTTGCGGACCTGGCCGGTCAGGTTGCCGGCCATGAAGTTGACGTTGTCGGTCAGGTCCTTCCACACGCCGCCGACGCCCTTGACGTCGGCCTGGCCGCCAAGCTTGCCCTCGGTGCCCACCTCGCGCGCGACACGCGTCACCTCACCGGCGAATGCGTTGAGCTGGTCGACCATCGTGTTGACGGTGTTCTTCAGCTCGAGAATCTCGCCCTGAACCTCGACGGTGACCTTCTTCGAGAGGTCGCCGTTGGCGACCGCGGTCGTGACCTCCGCGATGTTGCGGACCTGTCCGGTCAGGTTGCCGGCCATACCGTTGACGTTGTCGGTGAGGTCCTTCCAGACGCCTCCCACGCCGCGGACCTGGGCCTGCCCTCCGAGCTTGCCTTCGGTTCCGACCTCACGGGCCACGCGCGTCACCTCGGAGCTGAAGGACCGAAGCTGGTTGACCATCGTGTTGACGGTGCGGGCCGTCTCGAGGAACTGGCCCTGGAGCCGCCTGCCCTCGATCTCGAGCGCCATGGTCTGTGTCAGGTCACCGTTGGCGACCGCGCTGATGACGCGCGCCATCTCACTGTTCGGCCGCACGAGGTCGTCGATCAGATCGTTGACCGCATCCAGCGTGGAGGCCCATACGCCACCCGCGTCCCCCAGGCCGGCCCGCTTGACCTGGCCTTCTTTGCCGACGCGCCGGCTCAAACGCCGGATCTCGCGCTCCAGGCGCTGGTTCGACTCGATGACGTCGTTCAACGCGGCCGCGACCTTGCCGGCGTTTCCGGTCCAGGTGGCCGGCATGCGCGCCGTGAAGTCGCCCCGCTTGACCGCGGTCAGGACGTTGAGCGCTACGCGACTGTCGATGGTGTCAGTTGCTGCGACCTTCGTGGCCATCTAATCCTTCCTTCCTTCCTTCAGCTCTGCGCGATTTTTCGAGACATGGTTGGTTTGCGTGTCACAGGTTCTTGGGGACCCAGAATTCGACTTTGGCGCCCGCGCCTGGCTCGCTCTCGATGCGGAACCAGCCACCGGCAAGCTGCGCACGCTCTTTCATCGCGAGCAGCCCGAGATGTCCGGGCATGTGAACAGCCTCTGCGACGACGAAGCCCGCGCCGTCGTCAACGATCTCTACCTTGATCCCAGCGTCGATCGGCTCGGCCGCCAGGAATACGCGCCTCGCGCGCGCGTGCTTCTCCACGTTGGTCAGCGCCTCGGCGACGTTCTTGAGCACGATCGCCTGGATGGCGGCCGGGACCTGCTCTGGAAGCTTCAGGTCGATCTGCGTTTCGATCCCAGAATGAAGGCGAACCGATTCGAGGCGTTCGCTGATCGCTTCGTTGAGGTCGACGTGCAGCTCGAGAGTCTCGGTGCTCATGTTCACGAGCAGCTGGCGCAGCGAGTCTTCGACTTTGCGCAGAGTGCCCTTGAGCTGGTCGAACTGCACTGCCTGGTGGGTTCCGTTTGCTTGCGCACGAATCCGTTCGAGCTGCAGCTCTGCCGCCGTCAGGAGCTGAAGGGAATCGTCGTGCAGCGCGCTGGCAAAGCGCCGGCGCGCCTCATCGCCACCCGAGGCTATGTTGCTCATCAGCCGGCGGCGCGCGGCCACCGCTTCTTCCAGGCGGACCGCGGTCGTGCCGAGGTCGTCCTCGGCTTCCTTGTACTGCCACACGAGCCCTGTGGCCATGGCGGCCAGCCGCAAGACCCACAGGTCGTTGGAATTGAAGCCGCGCCTGGCGTCGTAGGCGGCGACGGCTCCGATGCGGCGATCGCCGGCCCGCCAGGCAACTGCGATCGAGTTCTTGATGCCGTGCAATCCGCACTCGCGCCACACCGCGTCGAGCTGCGGCGAGGTTCCCTTTTCGAGATCGAGCTCATCGCGAAACACGATGCGGTCGACGATGCCCTCCTCGTGGGCGGCGAGCTCGATCTGCAGCTGGTGGATGGGCGAATCGGCCGGAAACCCGAAAGCGGTCGGCTGGAGCGAGAGTATCCCCCGAGCGCCAAGCCGCCAGAAGGCCGCGCGGCGCGCGCCGACCAGGCCTGCGACCGTCTCGCTCAGACGGCCGAAGAAGGCGGGGAGCTCTTCATCCGCATCGAGGTAGGAGGAAACCGCGCCCAGGGCGGCAAAGGCTGCTTGCTGGGCCTTCTCCAGGCGCTGGGCCGCGCGCGACCGCGGTTTCCGGGACAGCTCCCCCGAACCCGCGCCGTTCCCCGCGAGCGCCGAGTCCGATCGGTTCCCCGCCGGCAGCGCCACTATCTCCACGTTCCCCTCCAGGCGAATCTCTTCGGCCTACATCAAATCGCCTGGAGGTGTGGTTCGTCGCCGTACAAGTGAGGTAGACGAGGCGGTATACGAAAAGCCCTAAGAGCTGGTGTGCCCCCCTCTTGCGAGGGGGGCACGTCTAAGAAACGTATGGCAAGGGGCCTTTACTCAAGATCAGGCTGAACCCGCGCGTGCAGGGGAATGCTGGCCAATTAGCGTTGCGGGGGCGGCGGGGTTTATCCCGGCCGCAGCTTTGTCCTTTCGCCTCCCTGCGTCGTTGGGCTTCAGATTCTTAGACAAGTCCCATCCCTATACCGGAAGGGGAGCAGGCCCGCCGGCGTAGCCGGCCGGCCGATGAGGGAAACCATCCGGGTTTCCCTCATGGACAGAACCGGGCCCGCGAGTTGCGGGCCCGGTGTACGAACCAGGTCTGGGTTATCCGCGCCGCCGGATCCGGAGGCCGATGCCTCCGAGCAGGACCATGATGGCCCCGAGGATGCCGCCCGCGATGGGGGCTCCGGTGTTGGCCAGGGAGACCCCTGAGCCGCTGACGCCGCCGGTGGCCGTCGCGCCCAGCACTTCGCCCGTCGGGCTCGTGCCGGGGCCAGCGCCGCCGGTCGTGTTCCCGGTCGTGCCGTTAACGCTGCCAACGCTTCCGATGCTGCCGGTGCTCCCGACCTGCGGGGTCGTGCCGGTGGTGCCTGTCGTCAGGCCGGTGCTCTGGCCGGTCGAGTGCACGGGGACGGTGCCGGTGGTGCCGGTCGTCTGGCCGCTGCTCTGGCCGGTCGAGTTGACGGGGACGGTGCCGGTGGTGCCGGTCGTCTGGCCGGTGCTCTGTCCGGTCGAGTGCACGGGGACGGTGCCGGTGGTGCCGGTCGTCTGGCCGGTGCTCTGGCCGGTTGAGTTGACGGGGACGGTGCCGGTGGTGCCTGTCGTCTGGCCGGTGCTCTGCCCGGTGCTGTGAACCGCGGTCGAGTTGCCGGTCGTGCCGTTGGCGCTGCCGGAGCTGTTGGTGCTGCCGGTGCTGCCGACCTTGACGGTGCCGGTCGTGCCGGTCGTCTGGCCCGTGCTCTGCCCGGTCGAGTGGACGTTGCCCACCGTGCCGGTGGTGCCGGTGGTCTGGCCCGTGCTCTGCCCGGTCGAGTGGACGTTGCCCACGGTTCCGGTGGTGCCAGTCGTCTGACCGGTGCTCTGCCCGGTCGAGTGGACGTTGCCAACCGTGCCGGTGGTGCCGGTCGTCTGGCCGGTGCTCTGTCCGGTGGAGTGGACGTTGCCCACGGTTCCCGTGGTGCCGGTCGTCTGGCCGGTGCTCTGGCCGGTGGAGTGGACGTTGCCCACCGTTCCGGTCGTGCCGGTCGTCTGGCCGGTGCTCTGGCCGGTGGAGTGAACGTTGCCCACGGTTCCGGTCGTGCCGGTGGTCTGGCCGGTGCTCTGGCCGGTGGAGTGAACATTGCCCACGGTTCCGGTCGTGCCAGTTGTCTGGCCCGTGCTCTGCCCGGTGGAGTGGACGTTGCCCACCGTGCCGGTGGTACCGGTCGTCTGGCCGGTGCTCTGGCCGGTGGAGTGGACGTTGCCGACGGTTCCTGTGGTGCCGGTCGTCTGGCCTGTGCTCTGCCCGGTCGAGTGGACGTTGCCCACCGTTCCGGTCGTGCCGGTGGTCTGGCCGGTGCTCTGGCCCGTGCTGTGAAGCGCGGTCGAGATGGCGCTGTTCGTGGTCATGCCGGTGCTCGGACCGGTGCTCGCGCTGTCAACATCGACGGTCTTCTCGGGTCCCTTGAGGTTGACCCTGATCTTGCTGTCGTCGCTGCCGCTGTCCTTGGCCTTGACGTCGCTGCCGGCGCTGGCCTTCGTGTCGCTCTTGGCCTTGACGTCGCTGCCGGCGCTGGCCTTCGCGTCGCTCTTGGCCTTGACGTCGCTGCCGGCGTTGACCTTGGTGTCGGTCTTGGCCTTGACGTCGCTGCCGGCGCTGACCTTCGTGTCACTCGCGGCCTTGACGTCGCTGCCGGCGCTGGCCTTCGTGTCGCTCTTGGCCTTTGCGTCAGAGCTGACTGATGCGCTACCGCCGGCCTTGGCCTGCGGGCTGGCGCTCGCCGAGCTGCTGGACTTGGTCTCCGAGCTTGCAGGCGCAGGGCTGCTGGACTTGGCCTCGGCGCTGGGCCGTGCCTGGTCTTTGGCCTCGGGCTCAACCGGCTTTGGCGCCGGTGCGCTGTTGGAGGCCTTAGGCGCCGGCGCTGGCGCCGGTGGGCTGGAGGCCTTGGGCGCCGGCTGGCTGCTGGAGCCACCCTTCGCCTTGTTCTTGTCGCCGTCGCCGCTGCCGCCTATCTGGTTGTCGCTCTTATGACCAGGGCTCTCGGTCCGCTGAACCACTGCTGACGCGCTGGTTCTGTCTTGGGACTTGCCTTGCCCATGCGAGTTGTCTGCAGCCAACGCGGGCGATGTCCGCGCCAGCATGAGCAGAACTCCTGCGATCAGGACGGAAGCGTTGACGACCAGTCTCCGAACGAGCGCAGGTCGACTCGCTAAGTATTCCCCGAACGTGTCCAATGCCCACCTCCACGTGGATATGAGCGATTGCCTCGCCGCCATCCCGGACATGGACCCCGTCGTGCACGGGGATATGTCGCAGAACGCCCCGCTCAGCGTTCCCTAGTAGGGCAATCCCTTGACATGACAACGCAAACTGCATCGCTTGTAACCACGGAGGACTTCAGCTGACAACTCAAACCGCGTCACTGACAACGATGGACGAGGCCACCGACAAGGCGGCCGTCACTGCTTTTGCGGAGGAGATCCTCACCGGCACAGGCTGGAGCCTGGAGAGGGTGCGCCGCCGCTCGTCGCGGTTCGAGCCGCCCGACTGGTACTGGACGCAATTTGACATCCTTATTAATAAGGACGAGGACGAGCGCCGGCTGCGGCTCGTGGCCAAGGGCGCGCTCAACACGGCGGCCTGGGAGCGCCTCAGCGAACGACTCACACTTCAAGGCGGGGACCGGCCGTGCGACCCCATCAACGGTCTCGGGTATCCGCGACTCTTCCCGGAGTCCCAGCATGCCTACTGGTTCTACCCCTTCGACCCCACCATGCCCAACCTGCCCTCGGCGACCGATCCGGTCCGCATGGCCGGGGTGTTGCTCGGGCTGCAGGACGAGACGGCGGAAATCCTGAGGGCGTCTCGCCGCCTCAGCATCGACACGGTGCGGTACGTCCCCGAGGTGGGCGCCATCCTCCACTACACCATGGATACGCCTGCCGCCAAGATCAACGCGTTTGGCAAGGTGCAGCCCGGCCATCGCGGGCTGCGCACGTATCGAATTGTCGAGGGCCTCTGGCAGGCATCGAAGCAGTATCCCGGCTATCTGAATCTCCCTCGGCCACTCTCGTACGTGGAGGATTTCGGGCTCCTGCTCGAGGAGCGAGTGCGCGGTCGGCCGGTCGGGGGCAACCGCCTGAGCTCGGAGTTCCTGCTTACGGGCATCGCGGCGGCCGAGTCCCTGGCGGTGATCCATGAGTCAGGAGTGCAGTCCGACGAACGGATCCTGATCGAGAACGAGCTCGCGCGCCTGGATCGTGTGGCCGAGCAGTTCACATACGTCCTACCGACCGGCCACTTCTTGCTGGTGGACCTAATCGCTCACATGCGCGACCACGTGCGCAGGACCGACGAGGAGGACATGCTGCCCACTCACGGCGACATGAAGTACGACCAGTTCATGCACCACAACGGCGAGATGACGCTGCTCGACTTCGACTACTTCGCGATCGGCGAAACCAGCTACGACCTCGGCAAGTACTGTGCCTACACGATGCCGTCGGCGCCGAAGAACTGGCAGGAATCGGTCGCGGCCGAAGAAACGCGCGTGCAGTTCCTGAAGCGGTACATGGAGCTGCGACCAGAAGCGACACTCCAGAGATTTCCTGTCTACGAAGCGCTCCAGCTTGCCCTGCGCGCCATGGCCTCGATGTGGGCCCAGCACGCGGGCTGGGAGAGGATCGCCGAAACCTTTCTCGTGATGGCCTTCGAGCGATTGAAGAGCAGGCTCCCCGCAAAGAACTCTTAACAGACGCAAACGAGGCGCTTGAGCGCCTCAGCGGTTCCTTTTACAAGCTTTTACCCAATCGGCGCCGACTTCCCACTGGGTGGCCGTCAAACTCTGCGGCCGGTCATGAGGGTCCTTTCCTGGTTCGCCGGCACCGTCGTCATCATCGCCCTGGGGGTAGGCGCGTCGTCTGTAATGCGCCCGCACGCGGGCGGTGCGCACGCTCTGGCAAAGCCGGTCGCGGTCGCTGCCTTCAACGGCGTCGAGGCCAACGACCCGTCGCCCCAGCGCATGATTCCGCGACCGACTCCCGACCCCAGCCCGACGCCTCCTCCGGCGGCGGCCCCTGCCGCTCCGGCGGCGGCCGCACCCGCCCGTCCGGCCCCGCGGCCCGCCCCGCCGGCGATCGTCGTCGGCTCCACGCAGCAGGCCCTGATCAACCAGGATCGCGCCGCGAACGGGCTTGGACCTCTGACCTGGAACGGCTGCCTGTACAACGTCGCCGCGAGCAACGCCGCCCGCATGGCGGCCGCGGGCGCCATCTCACACGCGAACGGACCCTCCGTCGACCTCACCTGTGGGCTCGGCCACCAGGCGGGCGAGAACGTCGGCTGGTGGTCGGCCGGCGTCAACGACTCCCAGCTCAACAGCATGTTCATGAACAGCGCCGGTCACCGGGCGAACATCCTCGGCCCGTACCACTACGTCGGGACGGCCTGGGTGGTGGCCCCGAACGGCGCCGCCTACATCGCCGTGGAGTTCAGCTAGACCCCTGAATTCGTAGCCGAGTAGGAGTGTTCTACCCGGCGTTTCCCTCTCGAAGCGCCTCAGTGCGGGCATTCTGCCGCGCACAAACAAGCGCTCGGAGGAGGAGCGCCAGGATGGTTACCGCACCTTCCGGTCGTGGCGGCCAGCAAGCGCTCTGGGCCAGACCATTCAGGTGGCTGTGGACAAAGCGAGCGTGGATCGCGGGCATCGTGGGCGTCCTGTTCCTCGCCTCGACCCTATACGTGCTTTGGGCCGTCCACGACCTTCCGGATCCGAGCCAGGACGTCCTGGCGGCGGGAGACGTCGTCGTGCTCGACCGCAACGGCAAGCTGATCGAGGACTGGAACCCCAACGGCCACTATCACGTCAACGTCGGCCTTAAGGACATGGGGCCGTACGCCGCCGGCGCCGTGCTCGCTGCAGAGGATCGCAACTTCTACAGCCATGGCGCGGTCGACCCTGGCGCTGTGGCCAGGGCGGTGTGGGTGGACGTCACGTCTCGTGGCTTGAATGAGGGCGGAAGCACCATCACTCAACAGCTGGTCAAGATCCAGCTGCTCACACCGAGAAAATCCATCACCCGCAAGGTCCAGGAGATCGCGCTCGCGGTCGTCATCGAGCAGCGCTACTCGAAGGACCAGATCCTCACGATGTACCTCAATCGCGTGTACTTCGGCCACGGGGCTTACGGCCTCGGAGCGGCGGCCAAGACCTACTTCGACAAAGACGTGAAGAGCATCACCGCGGCGCAGGCCGCCTTCCTTGCCGGACTGATCCAGGCACCGACTGCCTACGACCCGGTCCAGCACTACGACCTGGCGCGTGAACGCCAGCTCTACGTCATCCAGGGCATGGTCTCCACCGGCAAGCTGAGCTCGGCGGACGCCGAGAAGGCCACCAGCGAGGATGTCAAATCCTCGCTCAAGATCCAGCCCACGGCTCGCCAGAGCGGGGCGCCCCATTTCGTCGAATACGTGCTGACCAAGCTCGAGTCGATGTTCGGGGCGGCCGCCGTTCAGCAGGGCGGGCTGACGGTCCACACCACGCTGGATCTCACGATTCAGCAAGCGGCCCAGCAGGCGGTTGCCGATGGGGTGAAAGACCTCAGCTCGAGCAACGTCAACAACTCCGCGCTGCTGGCCGCGAATCCGAAGACGGGTGAGATTCTCGCCTGGGTCGGCTCAGCCGACTACGGTAACGACGCCATCGCGGGCCAATTCGACGTCGTGCTGTCGAAGCGGCAGCCGGGATCCTCGTTCAAGCCCTACGTGTACGAGGCGGCGCTGCGTGACAAGAAGATCACGTGGGCGACGGTCCTCCACGACAGGCTCACCAACTTCAACGGCTACATGCCGCGTGACTTCGACAACGGCGGCATGGGTGACATCCCGGCGCGCACGGCGCTGCTCTATTCCCGCAACATCCCGGCGGTCGAGGTCGCACGCATGGAGGGAATGCAGAACGTGATCTCGCTCGCCCAGCAGATGGGCATCAAGAGCCGGCTCGACCCAGGCCTCTCGACCTCGATCGGGGGCAGCGACGTCACGTTGTTCGAGCACCTGCAGGGCTACGAGGTGTTCGCCAACCAGGGACAGCGAGTGGACCTGAGCGTCATCCGTCAGGTCGACGCGGGTTCCGGCAAAGCCGTTTACACCCATGACAATCCAACCAGCACGACTGTCCTGACACCGGCCGAGGCGTATTTGATCACGGTAGTCCTCAAGGACTACCAGAACCAGTGGGGCTTCGGGTGGAACCGCCAGATGGCGAGCAAAACCGGGACGAGCGACAACGGCCGCGGTGGGATCCCGGACTCCTGGATCATGGCCTACAACCCCGACATCGCCGTGGGCGTCTGGGTGGGCAACACAGCGCCGGACGGTGGAGGCGGCCTGATCAAAGCCTACGGCGAGATGGTCGGCAAGAGTGTCATGAAGCGCTTCGTCAACGCGCTTCCCGCGAGCATGCACAGCTGGTACTCGCAGCCGGCCGGCGTGACGCGCGGCTGCAACGGGAAGGACACCCAGTACATCTTCCTGGCCGGCGGCTGCAACGCCACGCCGAGCTCGGCGGCGCCGACGGCTTCCCCATCGCCATCGGCGTCACCATCTGCTTCGCCTTCGGCGTCGGCGAACCCTTCACCGTCACCCTCGCCGGTGCCAACCAGCCCGCCCCCGGCATCGCCTTCACCGCCACCGCCGTCGCCTTCGCCGGCCCCGGCCACGCCCAAGTCAACGTCCTAGGCGGGACGATGAGCGAAAGCCCCTTCCTGGACAGCGTGGAGCGCCGCCGGCCTGGCTCTTCGATGCGTGCGTACGTCATGCGAACGTTGCCGCACAGCTCGGCGATCGTGGTCGCCAACCGGGCGCCCCACGAGCCGCGGCCCGAGGGTGGCTTCACTCGTGGAGCCGGTGGGGTGATCACCGCGCTGCTGACCATGGCCGAGGTGACCACCGCCGAGTGGGTGGCCTGTGCCCGAACCGACGCGGAGCGCGAGCTGGTGGCGCAGCAAGGTCCGACGGTGACGGTTCCCCTGATTCGAGGCGAGACCCGGCTTCACTACGTGACGCCGACTCCCGAGCAATACGAGCAGTACTACTCGGTGATCGCAAACCCGATCCTGTGGTTCTTGCAGCATTACCTGTGGGACCTCGGGCAGCAACCAATCATCAACGGCCGCATTCACCGCGCCTGGACCAACGGTTACGTGGAGGTCAACCAACAGGTCGCCGCCCGCGTGGCGCAGGTGGCTGCAAGGCTGTCCGGGCGGCCGCTCGTGCTGGTGCACGACTACCAGCTGTACCTCGTTCCCAAGCTCGTCCGCGACCTGGTGCCAGGCGCGATCATCCAGCACTTCGTCCACATTCCATGGCCGACGCCGCAGTACTGGAAGGTGCTGCCTCGAGAGATGCGCGACGCCATCCTGCGCGGCCTGCTTGGTTGCGACATCGTCGGATTCCAGTCGAGCGGCGACGTGCGGAACTTCCTGATGACATGCGAGATGAACGGCGGCCTGGCCGTCGACGACCGAGAACGGGCCGTGCTCGTCGACGGTCGCGTGGTCTACGTGCGGAACTATCCGATCTCGATCGACGTCGCCTCGACGACGCGACTTTCGTTCTCACATGGGGTGATGGTCGAGGAGCGCAAGCTGCGGGACTGGCGGCCTGAGCACCTGATCGTGCGGATCGACCGGACCGACCCGTCGAAGAACATCGTGCGTGGGTTTCTTTCCTACGAGAAGCTGCTGGCTCACCACCCGGAGCTGAAGGGAAAGGTGCAGTTCTGGGCGTTCCTCCAGCCTTCGAGACAGAACGTCGCCGCGTATCGGAATTACGTCCGGCGAGTGCGCCAGGTGGTCCAGCGCATCAACAGCCAGTACGGGAGCCAGGGATGGCAGCCCGTGCGGCTCGAGTTTGGCGAGAGCGTGCGCAAGGCGATGGCGGCGCTGCGCAACTTCGACGTCCTGCTTGTCAACCCGGTCTATGACGGCCTCAACCTCATCAGCAAGGAAGGCGCGCTGGTCAATCGCGCGGATGGAGTGATCGTGCTGTCGGAAAACGCAGGCGCCCACGAAGAGCTCAGCCCACATGTGCTTTCAATCAACCCGTTCGACATCATGGCGACGGCGGACGCCATGCATCAGGCGATCGTGATGAGCGCGGAAGAGAAGAAAAAGCGCAACGCGGCCGCCCGAGAGGTGGTCCGTACCAACGACATCACTCGCTGGATCACACGGCAAGTGCAGGACATCAGGGATCTTGCGGCGACGCCCGGCCTGCGCGCTGGTTAGCCCGCTCGTGGCGCGACGCCGAACGTCGCGCCACGACTACGTGCGCTCGCTAGGAGGGCCGCGGGCCCCCGATGCCGCGCGAGCTGCGACGCGAAACAGTGACGTTGCGGAAGAACAAGATGACGATCAATCGCGCCAGCACCCAGGCGACTAGGGCGTACACGATGATCGCGATGACGACCGACGTCTCCAGTACGGCACCTGAAGAGCTCCCCGTGCCTACCGCCGGAAGCAGGTTGCGAAACGGCGCCATAAAGAAATTGGTCAAGCCGTAGATGAAATTCGTGAATCCTGCCTGGGGATTCGCCCCAAGCAGCTTGAGCACCAAGCGGATCGCGAGCAGCCCCTCGATGATGCCGAAGACCAGGTAGGTCACCTCAACCGCCCGCCGGCCCGGGCTGACGCTGCTGACCACCTCGGCAGAGTCGGTTGTGGCTGCTGCCACCGGGTCCGAGGTGGTCGTGTGTGACTCCGCGCGCGCGGTACCTGTGACGTCGTCGCGAACGATTTCGGTTTCCCTGTGCTCCATCATCTGAGCCCCCTTTCGGTGCAAAGTTTGAACGAGGCCGTTAATAGAGAACGCCGAGGGGGCCGCCGCCACCCGGTCGGGGTTCCGGATGGCGGCGGAGACGGTGCTAGGGCGCTTTCGGGTACCAGAGAGGAAGCGTGGACAGGGCCTCGTCGTGGTCGATGTCGGAGTGGTAAGACATCGATGAATCGATCTGGTACTGCCAGGCCGCCATGTTGCCCCCGCAGCCGGTCTGGTTGGGAGCGTAGCCGGGGGCTGTCGCCTTGTTGAAGTTGCCGAGCAGCGAAGGCTGGAAGGACCAGAGGTAGGACCCTGCCGCGACCGCAGGTTGGGCGCCCACTGCCGCGCACCACGCCGAGGCGAACTCACTTCCAGCAGTCCCGTTGCCGTAGTAGGTGGGGACGTAACCGGCGCCGGACACACCGTCGAACCAACCCTGAACAAAGCCTCCATCGACGCCGGCTGCGCCAGGGCAAGCATCGCCCGGCGGCTCGATGTCGATCGCGAGGACCCTACCGTGTGGGATACCGAGGTTGGTCGCCGCAGCGGTCGCCTCGGCGGCATAGCGGCTGCCTGTGTCGTAACCAACCACGTTCGAGCAGTTGTAGGCGTTGTAGATCGGCAGGATCCCGATGTGGTGGTGGGCGGCGGCCGAGATCTCAGCCGCGCTGATGCCCGGACAAACGGTGTTGGTCAGGTACCGACCCCAGAAGTCGGGCGCCCCGACGGATCCGGCAACCTGCGGAAGCAGGCCGTCCGCGCCGCTCGGGCTGCCCGTGAACGCCTTGCAGGAATCCACTCCCCACAGGATGCGGGTGGGCTGCATGGCGGCCGAGCGCGCCTGGATGTCGACCAGCGATGTCGGCCCCTGCCACTTGCGCAGCAGCTGACCCAGGGTCGAGGCGGCGTTGAGCGGCGGCACGACGCCGATGACGGCCTCGAAGGTAGGCGTGTCTCCGGACGTCAGGGTGATGTCGGCGCTGCAGGTGGTCCCGGTCTTGCAAGCAGGCCCGATCAGGTTGCCGTTCTGGTCGTAGATCCCCAGGCTCCACGGAGAATTCGTCAGGTCGAAGTTGGAGGTCGCGGTGAGGTGCACCGTTCCACCCTGTCGCGGGTAGGTGGTGCTGCCTGAGAGGGACGCCCCGAGCCAGGTCGCGGCCAGTGCCTGTGATAGAGCCTCGGGCTGGCCCGGCACCCAGCCCACGATCTCATGCACGCCGCCATTCGTTTGCGTCAGGGACGTGCTGCACGATGTGCCGCGGCTGCAGTACGTGAGCTGCTGCTTGGTGGTGTTGTCGTAGATCACGATCACCCGCCCGGCCTTGCCGACGTCGAAGGTCGAGGTGGCCGTGAAAGTTATCGGCTTTCCAGGTGAGACGAGGGTGTGGTTGGCCGCCAGAGAAACTCCCAGCCAGGTGAGGCTGACCTGGTTTGAAGCCAGCCCCGAGCCGGCGGAGGGCATCGGTGCTCCTGACCTCGTGATGAAGGCGGCGAAAGTGTGGAGCCCGGAGGTTGCGGCGTAGGCGACGCTGCACTGGCTCGACTGCGAGCAGGTTCCCACCAGCGTCCCGGTCGTCTGGTCGAAGATCTGGATCGCGGTGCTGGTGCCGGTGACGCTGGCCGTCGAGGTCGCCGTCAGGACAGCCTTCTGCCCGGCCCGCATGAACGCGTCGCTGGCTGCAAGGTCGAGACGCTGCACCGATCGTACGGGCCGCAGCGTGGACACAGGGACGCTTGGCGTGACCGCGGAAGGTGCGACCGATTCACCTCGAGTCGCTGCTGTAACCGGCCCGGGACTTGCAAGAACGGTGTCGGTGCATGCGGCGGGACTGCTGAGACCGGGGTTGTCGCCTGTCGCCGAACAGGGCGCCTGGCCATCTGGGGTGGATGCAACTCCAGGCAGCGCCTTGGCAGCGCCCTCGGCGGTGCTGCATGCAGCCCCCGGTCCTGACGCAGGGCACTGCTCGCCTCCCGCCGGCACGCTGACGTGAGTCTCATCGGCCGTAGGCGCCGGCGTGCATCCATGCGAAGCGGACGTTGTCGCGTCGACGCCGGCGCCGCAAACGGCGCTCTGTCCGATCGACTGTATGGCGCCGGCTACGAAGCTTGACGGCGGCGACGCCGCGAGGGCGACAAACGTCAGCTGGTTGGACAAGATTAGAAGTGCCACCGCCAGATGCGCTTTCCGCCGAGACTTGAAATCCAGTACGAGCTGTCGCAGTAAGTCCAATAGACCCCTCCTCGAGACGCGCGCCCAGCCAGGCGGCGTGAGTAACCTCGGGGAAGGTACTGGCGGGATGGCGACGGCCCCGCCGCGATCGGGTTAATTAGGCTCAACGGTTGTCAATTCGGCGCAAACGGAACGAAACATGGCGGAATTGGGCCTGTTCGCTCACGCAACATGTGCGTTTCGCCCGCCTTGGGCTCACGGGCTCCTACGCCTGCAGTAGGGCCTGGCCGGAGATCAGGCCGTCGCGCCAAACCTCTGGCGCCTGTTTTCGTGCCAGCGGCGCACGAATTCAGCGGTGAACGTGGCCTCCTGTCCCGGTCGCATCGGCCGCACCAGCTCTTCGGCAAACTCGCGGCTGATGACCTGGATCAACGCCTCATCGGGTGCGTCCGGCGTACCTCGCCGATGAGCCTTGCCGAGCACCTCCATGAACATGGTGTGAACCAGCTCCTGCGCCCCGCTCGCCTCTTCCAGGTGACCGTGCGCTGAATCGAGCGGCCGCGGCTGGCGCCCTGCCGCGTTGACCGTGCCGAGCCATCCACCAAAGGAAAGGTGATGGATGACGTAGGAGACCTCTCTCGAGGCCGAGGCGGGCTGGCTGTGTCCGGTTTGGTCGGCGAGAAAATCCAGCGCCCAATGCTCGAACTCCGCGACGGAGGCCGGGCCGACTGAGCGCGGCAGGTGACCCGCGATGCCAAGGCGATGAACGTCGTGGTCAATCCGCTCCAGGAGCTTCAGGATCCCGGCCGTCCGCGCCGCCGGCGGCCCAGACGCGGTGTGGGCGTAGTCGTCGAGCGCTTCGATGATTCGAAAGATCGGGGACCAATCGGGGAAGACAGAAGGCAACCACAGCAATGCCTGCGCGAGCTCGGCCGGCCTCGAAAGCCGGTAGAGGAGCCTGTTCGCGTCGGGCTGGACCTGCACGATCCCGGCCATGGTGAGCATCTCGAGCGCCTGGGCCACGCTGCCCTTGCCGTAGGCTGCGTCCTCCGCCAGGGTCGAGGCGGCCTGTGGGCGCTCAGGATCGGCCAGCATCAGCTTGAGCACCTCGGCTCGCGCCGAGACGCCGACCAACGCTCGAAGGCGAAGCTGGACCAAAGACGGCCGGCGCAGGTCGGGAGATCCGATTCGTTCCGGATGAAAGAGCGTCAAGGGGTCTCCATGTCCGGGCCACGGGGCCTTGGTGTGGGCTCTCACCGTCGCCGCATATCGCCCAAAGGCGGCGCGCGTCTCAGGGCTCGACTGATCAGCAAGGTTTCTCAACCGGAAAGCGGATGCGAATCGCGAGTTGGTGATGCACCAGTCGATGGTGCTGGCGCGCAGCCGGTGGTCCGTGTCACCCAGTTTCGCCGTGAAGATGATCAGCGGCTCGAGGTCGATCGCCTGCCAGTCGTGGCGCCTGACGACGCCATCGACTCCGAGCTCCGCCCACAGGCTCCAGGCAAGGTCGTGCGCAAGCCTGTCCACGTCCTGGCTCAGGCGTGTCACTGGATCGCGGTGGTCCTCGTCGTCATGCTTTGTCCCCGAACCCCTGATGGGCCGTAATAACGCGAAGCAGCCCGGGGCAGGGGGCTGCTTCTACAGAGAAAACGCCGGCGAGCGACCTGCTACCGAACCTAGTGGTTTGCGGTGGCCGAGCCGAGCACGTTCCCGTACATCAGGCCCAGGGCGAGCAGCCCGATCAGAGACAAGAGGACGAGGACGAAAGTGCGCGCGCACGCGTCCAGAAGGCCCACCTCGCCGGCTGACTCGGAATCGGCCGGGCTCCACGCGCGGCTGTATGTGCCGGCCCTGATCGCAAGCCCGATGGTCACGAAAAGGATGATCCACAGCGCTGCCATCTCGATTGGAGAACGCGCCCTGGGTTCGAAGCGGCTACGCGAAATCGTGGCCGCCTGGGAGAGGAGACGGCGCGGAGCGCTGAGCGGGTCAGCGACCGCGCCAACCAGATAACGCACCGACTCGTCAATGTACACATTTGTTGACCTGAAATCGGCCTGACCGCCAGTCCCAATACTTGCACCGGGGGGCGCGTTTTCTTGGCGTGGAAGTGCCGCTCCTGCTCCAATTCTCGATCGCGCTGTTCACCGGCATGGTGGCGGCGACGCTGGTTCCGCCAGTTCGGAAATCGATCCCCAGGCCGGTCGAGATCGCGGCATGGACGGCCCTGGTGGTCGCCTGCGTGATCGGCGTCATCAGCATCACCAATCCCAACGCCCGAGAGCTCACGGCCTCTGCCGCCTGGGGCATCGACCAGGTCATCTCGACGCTGATCGGCCTGCTCGGCGCCGGAGTCGTCGGCTGGCTTGCCGACAACAGGTTCACTGTCGCGACCGTCGTCGTATTCCTGACCGGCTCAGACGTCCTGGCGCTCGCGATGGTCCGGTCCTACAGAAAGGGTCGCGGCTGGCAGCCGCAGGTGCGCCTGATCGAATGGATGGAGCTGCCTCGCCTGACCGCACCCGTGGTGCAGCCCGTGGTGGTTCCGTACGCGATCGACGAGCTTAATCGCAAGTGGGCGGCCGCAGCTGCAGTCGCCGGCGCGGCCCTCCTCACGTGGTTGGTCGCATTTGCGATCTGGTCGCGAGACGTGCTGCTCCCGCGTCAGGCAGAGCGCGTCGCGCACGCCGCGGCCGCCGGGCGTGCCGGCTCGCGCGCGGGACTGGAATCTCTTCGCGACACAGCTGCGCACCTTCAATTCGCCGCCCGGGCCTGGTACACGGCGGCCGGCGCACCGGCTGTCAACGATCTCGCCACGAAAGCCGCCGCAGCGGTGCGCACCGTCAGAAGCGGAAGGGGTACCGCAGCGCCCGCGCTCGCGCCGAGCAAGGCCATCGACATCCGCGTCTTGTTGAGCGCGCAGTCGATCGGCTGGTACGGCCCGATGCGGCCGTCTCCGATGGTCCGGGAAGAGGAGGAGATGGATGCGTCAGGACAGGCTGATCGTTTGGCCTCGTAGGCCGAACGGGATGAGGCGGCGCTCGAGCGCCGCTCGAGTGCTCACCAAAGGCACAGTCTCCCGCCCCACGGGTTGGATGGTGCGCCTGCTGGTCCTCATTGCCGTGGCCGTGCCGAGCCTCATCGTGACGTCACCGGGGTATGTGGCTTTCGCGGAAAAGCTGCCCGAGCCCAAGTCGGTCGCGACGTCCCAGCCCGAAGACACCCTGATCTACGCGGCTGACGGCACGACGCTCCTGGCCGACCTGCACCCGCCCGGGTATCAGCACTACTACGAGCCGCTATCCGAAGTCGGGACCCTGCTTCCGGAGGCCGTGATCTCAATCGAGGACCGCAACTTCTATTCGGAGCCTGGAGTCGACCCGCAGGCCATCGTCCGCGCCACGGTGGTCGACTGGAGGGCCCAGTCGTCGGTGGAGGGCGCCTCGACGATCACCCAGCAGCTCGTCAAGCTGCGGCTGGTCGGGAACAAGCCCAGTCTCGACCGCAAGGTGCGCGAAGCCCTTCTCGCGTTCGAGATCGAGCGACGCTACACGAAGGCAGAGATCCTGGAGATGTACCTGAACAGCGTCTTCTTCGGCGACACGGCATGGGGCACCAAGGCCGCGTCGCAGATCTATTTCCACAAGCAGACGAAGGAGCTCGACCTCGCGCAGGCTTCGATGCTTGCCGGGATCATCAAAGGTCCGACGCTCTTCAGCCCGATCCTCAACTGGACGTCGGCCAAGAAGCGGCAGGGTGATGTTCTCCAGGCGATGCTTCGAGACGGGAAGATCGATGCCGTAGCCGCAGCCACCGCGTTTGCCGAGGACATATCGCCCCCGTCGCACATGTTCATGCCGACGAACAAGATCGTGGCGCCGGACTTCGTTCGCTACGCCACGGCGGAGCTGGTGAGCCAGTTCGGGTCCGACGCGACCTACAGCGGCGGCCTCCGCGTGGGGACCACGCTCAACGTCAAGCTCCAGGGCCTTGCACAGGACTCGGTCAGCGGCAACATCGCGAGGCTCGCGTACCGAAACGTGAGCCAGGGCGCGCTGGTCGCGCTCGACCCCACGTCGGGGGCCATCGTCTCGATGGTGGGCTCGGCCAACCCGAACGCGAACGGAGGTCAGTACAACCTTGCCGTGTGGCCGCCGCGCAACCCAGGTTCGTCCATGAAGATCTTCACTTACACCGCGGCGATCGCGAGCGGCAAATACAGCATGACCACGCCGATCGCAGACTCGCCGTTCTCGTACAGCGAACCCGGCTGGACGCAGGCGTACAGGCCCATGAACTACGACAGCAGGTACCACGGAACCTGCCAGCTGCAGGTTTGCATGGGCAACTCACTGAACATCCCCGCCGTCAAGGTGGAGCTCGGCGTCGGAGTCTCGAGCGTCGTCAACATGGCGCGGCTCATGGGCGCGCCGCCATACCAGCAGCACGCCGGACCGGACGGCAACGCGGTCTTCACCACGGACGATGCGCTCAACACCTATGGGCCGTCGCTGACCCTGGGCGGTTACGGCGAGACTCCGCTCCAGATGGCGACCGGCGCTTCTGTCCTCGCCACCCAGGGGATCCTTCGCCAGCCCTACGCCATCGAGTACGCGACGAAGGGCGGCAACGTTATCTTCGCGCACGAGAAAGATCCTGGAAAGCAGGTGCTCGACCCGCGCGTCGCTTTCATCATGGAGCAGATCATGTCCAACGACAACAACCGCGCCATGATCTTCGGGCGCAACTCGCTGCTCACGCTCCTGGGTCGCACTGTGGCGGTGAAGACCGGTACGTCCGACTCCTTCGCCGACGCGTGGACTGTCGGCTACACGCCGCACCTGGTGACGGTGGTCTGGGGAGGCAACCCCGACTGGCGGCAGAAGATGACGAAGAACTCCGACAGCTACTACATCGCCGCGCCGATGTGGCACCAGTTCATGCAGAACGCGCTGGACACCCTGGGCATCGGCAACGAGTGGTACCCGGAGCCGCCAGGCCTAGTTCACAGAGGCGGGGCGTACTACCTGCCGGGCACGAAGTAAGAGAGACCCGGTCCGTGCGCTGCAAACGAGTGGACAACTCGAAGCATTCCACGGCTGGAGGACTGGGAAAAGGGGTGTTGCGGGGGGTCTCGGAGGCCTGGATGCACGCCTGAGTGGAGCAGTCGAGCCTTTGAAAGCCGCGTGAGCCGGCACTCGCCGGCCTCGCGAAGAAATGAAAGCCGCGGGAGCCGGCACCCGCTTCTCTCCAGCCCGCTCTAGACCCCCGGACCCTGCCCCCATGCCATCTTCCCAGCACCTTTGTGGCCATGAGAACACTAGGTCCGCGAACTGGGCTGAAAGGTCGACGGCGCAAGCGCCAGGTCTATCTATTCACCCAAGTAAATGCGGGGCTACTTCGGCACCAGCATCGGATTCGTTCCGGCTGGGAGGACCTCGAGGTTGATGGTGCTGCTGTGTTCGCCGCCTGAGCTCGACCAGGACAGTTTGAATGTCCAACACCCCGCTGTTGGCACGTCCGTGATGCTCGGGCCTCCAGCAATTGTCACGACGGGTTGCGCTTGACCCAATGGGCGAGCTTCGACGACCACTCCATCACCCGTTGGGTGGTCCTTGGCCAGCCACAGCACCTTGTTCTGGCTCCCGTCCACTCGCGGGCTTTCCCCAGCCACCAACTCGGTGGCGAACACATATGCCAGGCCGGTGCCGCTGGTCCCGAACGCCCACGGCACGGGCCAAGCCGTTCGTTTGGCGTGGCTCCAGCCGCCCTGTGCCCAGGCCGGTGGCTCGGCATCGGTAAGGACAGTGCCAGCGCAGCCGCCGGCGAACGTGTGCGCGGCCGCCGTCGGTCCGGGCTGCACCTGGGCAGGTTGAGCTGCCGTGCAGCCGGCCAAGATCAGCAGCACTGCGATAAGTCGAATCACGAGTCGGGGCCCACGCTGCGTACTACACCGGCGGGCGGATTTGAGTTCCGGTCAGCTCCTGGCGGCCCGTCCGGCAAGCATCAGGAACGCCCCAATCAGGATCAGGACCTGGATCGTCCACGCCACCGCCGTGGCCTGGTGCCCGCCGGGCGCCGAGCCGAGCACGACGGCGACCAGGAAGCCAGCTGCCACACCGATGAGGGCGAGAGCCACGAGGAAGGGACGCCGTCTCACGCTAAACGTCCGCGACTGTTACGTCGCCTGCGTGCGGCCGGAAGCAAGACTCCTGATGAACCGAAGCAGGCGACGGCGGAGAGGCGTCCATCTGCCTGAACCGTCGCGGGGTTCGTGACGCCGTTCGTACCGGGGAGCATTGGAGGCGGCGCAAAGAGTGCAGCCGCATCCATGTCCGGTGTCGGGAAGCCGGCGTCCGTGCTTGTCGAAACGTGCCTGCATTACCTGTTGTTGGTTCGCGCGTCAGTCGGCTGCGGCCACCAATCCGGGCTGCCCGCTTGCTTCGACCGCCGCCTCGGGGCCGTATGAGTGCTTCAGCATCACGCGCAGCCTTTCCTTGGCCACCGCGAGGCGAGACGCCACCGTCCGCTCCGGGATACCCAGGGCCTGGGCGATCGCGCGGTTGGTGTAACCGTGGTAGTGCCGGAGGACGATCGCCGCGGCCTGCTTCGGAGGGAGCTTCGCCAGTGCTGTCGCGAGGTCGCGGTGCTCGACCACCTCCTGCGGGTCGGGCGCGAGCCCTGGCCGGCCGATGCGTCGAATGACTTCGCCGACCTCGCGGAGGCGCATCTTGCGTTGGTACGAGACAGCCGCGTTGATCGCGATGCGGTGCACCCATGCCTCGGCCGGGGCAATCGGCTGCCAGGTAGCCCACTTCTTGTAAGCGCGCTCGAACGCGTCCTGCGCGCAGTCCTCAGCCGCGGCTCGATCTCCCAGCATCGCGGTCAGCGTGCCGAGGATCTTTCCATATGAAGCCTGGTAAAGACGTTCGAAATCGGCCTCGTTTCCGGCCTGGTATGTGGTCGCTGGATCACGTACTTCGCCCGTCGCCGCCGTGTCTGTGATCGGTTCGGCCATTCCCCGTTTGGTTCCCCCCTTGCTGGTGCGTACCCGGGTGGGTCGCATTACCTGGCGTTTACTTTCGCTCGGGGGGCCCCACCTGGTCGCCGTACGGTTGGGCGGATTTTGAGTAACTCACTTGCAGTAGAGCCTGCGTTCAAGTGGCTCCTTGGGGCGCGACGTTCTCACAGTGCGATGAATCCGGGGGCGTGGTCCACCTCTGACTATCCGAACGAGGTGCTGGCGGCTCTCGCCAGCGGCCTCGCAGCGGACACCATCGAGAGCGGGCGGAAGACGCTCGAGGTCGTGCGGGCGCGCTCGCCGGAGCTCGTCATGCTCAGCGAGGAGACGGGCGAGGATCTTGTCGCGACGTCGGCGGGCTTCATCGATATCCTCCTTGCCTCTTTGCGCACGGACATCGAACAGCCGTGGGGTCACTACGAGGAGCGCTCGCGCGCATTCGGGCGGCTGAGGGCTGCGCAGGGCGTGCCCCTGGAATCGCTCATCGACGTGCTCGCGGTATATCGGCGCGCCACCATCGAGCTCATCTCGCTGCCACTCAATGACAGTCCACGCCGCGATGAGATCTTCGCCGTTGCCCAGAGCAGGCTGGATGACGTCGCTGAGCGGCTGACGACGTCGATCGCGCGCGGATACCTCGACCACCTCGACGCCGAGCATCGGGCCAGAGAGAATGAGATGTACGGCCTGGCCGCCATCGTCACGGCCATCGGGCGCTCGCTCGACACGATGGAAACGGCCGAGGTTGCGCTGGTGGAATCTCTTGCTGCACTGCGCCTGAGCGCGGGCGCGATCTGGATGCGAGAGCGATCGTCATTCAAGCTGATCAAGACAGTCAGCCTCGAGCAGGCCGAGGTCGAGCTCTTCAATCGGCAAGTCGGGCCGAGCGTGAAGGCATCCGCCTCCGCGGTCGGAAGATCTGAATCGCGCGTGGATCGGATCTCTGGCTCGGAGTGGAATGCGCTGCGCGCGCATCTTCGTGTTCGAGGAAGGACCGTCGGCCTGATGACGTTGGGCACGATGATCGACCGCGTCTTCAACGCGTCGGACATGCTCTTCATGGCCGCCGTCGCCGACCAGGTTGCCATCGCGTTGGACCGCGCGCGCCAGTTCTCGAGCGAGGCCCGCACCGATCACCTGACCGGCCTCGCGAATCGCCGTGAGTTCGAGCGGGTGATGGAACGCGAGGTCGCCCTTGGCGAGCGGCATGACCGCCGCCTGTCGATGATGATGATCGACCTCGACAACCTGAAACGCATCAACGACCGCCAGGGACATCGCGCCGGCGACGCAGCCCTACGCCTTGTCGCACAGCAGCTGCAGCGCGTGGTGCGGGCGTCAGACGTCTGCGCGCGCGTCGGTGGCGACGAGTTCGCGGTGGCGATGCCGGAGACCACGATCGAGCGCGCAGGGGAGGTGGCCGACCGGCTCCGTGCCGCGATCAGCCAGGCCAGCCTCAGCTCGAAGTCGTCGGAGTCCGTCGCCGTCAGCATCGGTGTCGCCTCGTGGCGGCCCGGTCAGGACTGGCAGGCGGTTTACCAGGTCGCGGACGGCGACCTCTACGAAGACAAGCGGCGGCGCAAGGCGGACCGGAGGCCGAACGGCAGTGAAACCGAACGGCCGGCGATCAGGCTGCTGGGCCGCGGCGGCGGCCGGCGAAGAGTCGCCGGCGGCTAAATCAAGTCCGTTCCTTGTCCTCTCCCCCGCAGGGGGAGACTGGTGAGGGGGGCCAACGATTCTCGCTTCACCCAGGAAAGCGCACTATTCGACCAGGGCCAGCTCGCGAGCCTTGACGATCGCTTCGAGCTTGGAGTGGACGCCGAGCTTGCTGCCCAGGCTCCGGATGTGCGTGCGCACCGTCGTGTAGCTGATGCCCAGCTTTTTCGCGATCTCGCGGCTGGCTACACCTTCGGCCATCAAGCGAAGGACCTCTTTCTCGCGAGGGGTCAGCCTCTCCAGCTGCGTCTCCACTTCCCTGCGCTTGCTGATGAGCGCAGAGATCGTGCGAGGAGTGAAGAGCGAACCGCCGCCCGCGACGAGCCGGATCGCATCCACCACCTCCGCAGCGGCGCGCGACTTGTGGATGAACCCGCTGGCCCCGGCTTCGATGGCGGCAAAACGGGCCGCGTCACTGTCTTCGCGCGTGAGAAAGATCAGCTTGGTCTCAGGTCGCACCTGGCGGATGCCGGTCCCTGCATCGGCGCCCGTGCCGTCCGCCAGCCTGAAGTCCATCAGCACGACGTCCGGGGCGAGCTCGGCGGCTCGGGATATCGCTTCACTGACTGAGCCCGCCTGGCCGATCACCTCCATGTCCTTCTGATCGTTGATCAAAGCGGCGAGTCCGTCCGCGACCACCTGGTGGTCTTCGACGATCAGGACACGGGCGCGAATTTCCGAGCTCAAGCGAATGGATTCTACGCGGCGCTACGTCGTTCTCAAACGCGCCATGTACGTCCCGGTACTGTCGCGATCCGCGGCGTTGAAAACTCAGAGGGAGCTCCGACTGGCTGCTTCAGTGGAGCTCCTCAACCTGGGGTGGGTGGGCGTGGGTCGCCGGTCCTTTCGGCGGCCCACGGACCGTCGACCCACTCGGTCTCAACTTTCGGTCCTCCTGAATTTCGCGCCGCCAATACTCCGCTGCGGGAGGGCGTTGTCTTAATGCCATGGTTTCACGCAGGGTTCTCAACAGAACCGGGAGGCGGGTGATCGCCCGTCCTCTGGTGGTGCTTGCGGCGCGTTGCCTTGGCCCTGGCCGGCTGCGCCTTCAGATGGTCAAGCTGGCCCACGAGCTGGGCGAGGGCCAGAACTTCTTCGAGGTCTTCTATGGCCGTCAGCGGCCGAAGCCGACGCCGGTGCTCGAGGCGGCCTCGGCTCAGAACAGCCGGCGCGCCGCCTAGGCCCCGCTCAGGGTCGAATCCCGCGGTTCCTGCCCCGAAAGCTTCTTGTCTGGGTTGTGAGTACTCCCGTTGTGGGAGGCGTTTCTAATACAGATGAACGACTTTGACCGGTTCCTGGAGTTCGAGCTGCGGCAGATGCTGGACCCTTTGGTGACCTCAGAAACGCCCCGCCGGCGCCGTCGACAGGGCGCCAACGGACAGTTCCTGACGGTGCTCAAGGCCCCGCTCGACCTGGCTGTGGAAGCCGTGGTCGAGCCCGTGGCGATCCCCGTTAGCGTCCTTCCTTAAAGCGAGAACCCCTTCCTTCCTCTCGTGAGGCCGGGCCGCAAGCCCGGCCTCACCATGAGTCGGGCTACGCTTCACAGCGTGAGCACCGAAACGTCGGCCATCGATTTCACGACCACGCCGGCGGTCCAACGCACGCCGGCCGAGACGCGGGAGCGGCTGCTGGCCGACCCCGGGTTTGGGCTGCTCTTCAGCGAGCACATGGTCCGGATCGGCTGGGACCGACAGCGAGGCTGGCATGACGCCGAGCTTCGTCCCTACGGCCCTCTGCAGCTGGATCCCGGTACCTCGGTCTTCCATTACGCCCAGGCTGTCTTCGAAGGACTCAAGGCATTCCGCCAGCAGGATGGCGGCATCGCCGTGTTCCGCCCTGACGCCCATGCCGCGCGGTTCCGCCGGTCGGCCAGGAGGCTCGCCCTGCCGGAGCTTCCCGAGAGCGTGTTCATGGAGGCGATCGAGCGGCTGCTCAGCATCGACGGCGAGTGGGTGCCTTCGGCTCTGGAGCACAGCTTCTACCTCCGGCCTTTCATGTACGCGAGCGAGGTGAGCCTCTCGGTCCATCCGTCGACCGAGGTCACCTTTCTGTTGATCGGATCGCCCTCGGGCTCCTACTTTCCGAGCGGTGTGAAACCGGTGACCGTATGGCTCTCCGAGGACTTCAGCCGTGCGGCGCCCGGCGGCACGGGTGAAGCGAAGACAGGAGGCAACTATGCCGGCGGATTGCTGGCCCAGGCCCAGGCGGCGGAGCAGGGTTGCGACCAGGTCGTATGGCTCGACTCGAAAGAGCACCGGTGGGTCGAGGAGATGGGGGGCATGAACCTGTGTTTCGTCTACGGCGCCGGTCGCAACGTCCGGCTGCTGACCCCAGCGTTGACCGGAACCTTGCTTCCCGGCGTCACGCGCGACGCGCTGCTCAAGCTGGCCGAAGACCTCGGCTTCAAGGCTGAAGAGGGAAAGATCAGCACCGACGAGTGGCGCGCGGGCTGCGCGGACGGCTCTTTGACCGAGGTCTTCGCATGCGGCACGGCCGCGGTGATCACGCCGGTGGGCGCTGTGAAGTCGGCGCACGGCTCGTGGACCGTCGGCGACGGCAAGCCGGGCGAGGTTTCCATGCGACTGCGCCAATCGCTGGTCGACATCCAGCGCGGCTCCGCCCGCGACCCGCACGGCTGGATGCATCGTGTCGCGCATAACGTCTGATCCGTGGCCATAGGGCGGGTCGTCATCGTCGGCGGGGGTGGAACAGGAGACGCGGCCGCCTTCGCGCTGCGTAAGCGCGGCTTCGGTGGCGAGGTCACGATCATCAGCGCAGACCAGGACCGTCCGTATGACCGCCCTTACCTCTCCAAAGAATTTCTGCGCGGTGACATCGAGCTGCCCAAAGTCTTTCTCCACGACGAGGATGAATACACAAAGCAGGGGATCGAGCTTCGGCTCGGCACACGAGTGACCGGTGGATCGCTGCCCGAGCGAAAGCTCGGGCTCGAGGACGGTAGCGTCGTCGCATTTGACACGCTTGTCCTGGGCCTCGGCGGGACTCCTCGCCGCCTCCCCGACGCGCCACGCGCGGACAACGTGCTCACGCTGCGCTCCCTGCGCGACAGCCAGGCCATTCATGAGGCGCTTGAGCGCTCCTCTCGGCTTCTGCTCATCGGCGCGGGCTTCATCGGCGCCGAGGTTGGCGCGTCCGCCAGGCAGCTTGGCAAACAGGTGCTGCTCATCGAGTCCGCTCCAGTGCCTCTCTCGCGTGCTCTCGGCCAGGAGGTGGGCGAGATCTACGCGACGATTCACCGGTCCAGGGGCGTCGACGTGCGGACCGGCACCACGGTGGAGAAATGGCACACCGACCGAGGCCGGGTGGTCGGGGTCACGCTGACCGACGGCCGGCGCGAAGAGGTCGACCTCGTCCTCGAAGCGGTCGGCATCGAGCCAAACCTCGACCTACCGAAAGCGCTCGGCCTCGCGATCGAAGGCGGTGGCGTCAAGGTCGACGATGCGCTTCGCGCGGCGGATGGCGTGTACTGCGGCGGGGACGTCGCGGTCCATCCGCATCCAGTGCTGGGGCGCGCGATCCGGGTCGAGCACTGGGAGGTGGCCAAGAACCATGGACGCGGCATCGCGGCGAACATCGTGGGTGGCGACACGCCCTACACCAAGCTTCCGTACTTCTGGTCCGACCAGTACGACGTGAACCTCGAGTATCGCGGACACGCGTCGGGCGAAGACCGCGCCGTCTGGCGCGGCGATCGCGAGGGCCTGTCGTTCTCCGTCTTCTACCTGCGCGACGGCCTGGTCGACGCCGTGCTGTCGATGAACGATTCGAAGACCAACGAGCTCGGAGGCAAGCTGATCGAGGGCCGGCGGCCGGTGAGCGTGTTGGCACTGGGCGACCCAGCCGTCGACCTGGCCGGGCTGGTCCCGGCCGCCGCGACCTGAGAACGTCTCTTAAGGTTCGGGCTGAGATTCGTTTGGCAGGAGCCACGGGAGGGCTTCCGCCAGCGGTCGCATGAGCGTTGCCGCCTGCTCGTCGCTGATGAGGCCGGTCGCCACCAACCCCAGCGCAGCCGCAAACGCCGCGTTCTCGGCCTTGTGACCGATCTCGCCGTGCTCCGCCTTCCAGGAGATGAGCGCGCTGCCCGATTCGGTCAGGCCGAAAAGCGATCGTCGGACCTCATCCCAGGCCGCTCCGCGATCCGCTTGCTCGATCGCGTGGGTGGCCGCCTTCTCGGCGGCATGCAGCGCCGGGAGCCCGTTCTTGGCGGCGTGCGTGTCCCAGCCCGCGGCCGCCCGCTCGACGCCCGCAGGCGACAGGACTCGGATGTCGTCGATCAGGCGAGCGAGCGTGCGCTGGTGTTCAGGAAACCCATAACCCTCCGCGTCAACGCCCACGGCGTCTAGCGTAACCGGCGTGCTACCACGAACGTGCCGGGCGGCCGACGCCGGAGGTGCCAAAGGGAGCGCCTGGGGGAATTCGTCTCAAAGCGCTCGATCTTGAATCCGGCCTCGAGAAGCACAGCTTTGAACTCATGTGACTCGATTGGGTGGTAGTGATCTGCAAGCTCCGGGCAGCCAGCGCCCAGCCGATCCGCCTCCAGAGCCAACGTCCACGATCACGGGACGCGTCCCGTCAGTCGTCAGGCCCGCAAATATTTCCGCAGCCTCCGAGATCGACGCGAGTCGGTCGTGCCACCTGGCCTTCTTGCCGACCAAGGGATCTTCTTTCCCGCCGGAACCAACCCAACCTTCCGCCGTCCTCAATTTGAGATACGGAATCGAGAAGCGATCGGCCTCATCACGAAACCCGTCGTCAAGGAGGTCGAGGCCACCCGAGCCGGTCGCCAGCTGCCGGCGGCATTGTGGACAGTGAGCCAAATCTGGATCGGGTGCCGCTCCACATGCCGGGCAAGTCAGCAGCGAGTAGAGGTGTGGTTTTAAGACTGCCGTTCCGCCACCACCAGCAGATGATCCCCCAGCCACGCGAAGGGTCTGTGAGGCGCAAGCATCCCGTCGAGGAGGCTGATTGCCCTGTATACGCGAGGGTGGGTCGACAGCGCCGGCCATGCGTATGGAACCAGGAGGAGCGGCAGCGCTTCCAGGCTGATAACTCGAAATCGTGGACTGAGGGCACGGCGCAGCCGGCGCCAGGACGGGTAGGAAACGTCAATGCTGCCGGCTCCGGTGCCCACCCGCAGCGACGGCCGCGCGCGCCGGAGTGCCTGTCGTGCGCGGCCGCCGGCCGCCAGCACAACCATCTCGGCGATGCACCAGCGATTCATCACGCCGAGCACGATCCTTCCGCCCGGTCGAACCAACCGTGAGAGCGCGGCCAAAGGCGGTTCAAGCGCTGCTTCGGTGTTGAGCGCGCCGAAAGAGGAGTAGGCGCCGTCAAACGATGCGTCGCCGAGCTCGTCGGCAAGCGTCATCAGGTCTCCCGCGCACAGGAGTCGCGTCGAGACGCGTAGGTCGGCAGCGGTGGCCCGTCGTGACAGCACCTCCAACATCCGCAAGCTCGAATCCACCGCGAACAGCGTCCGTCCTCGCTGTCCGAGCCACATGGCCTCGGTTCCGGTGCCGCAGCCGACGTCGAGCAGTGTCGAGCCAACCGGGAATGCGCGATCCAGCGTCTCCAGCGAGCGCTTCCGCATCAGCTGCACGATCGGGTTGTCCGCCTCGCGGCGGTCGTATTCCTCGGCGACTGTGTCGAAGTAGATCAAGTTCGCACCGACTCGCCACTTGATCTCGCTGCGAGGGCTGTGGACGACGCCGGAGTAGAGGCGCGCACTCGAATCCGAAACGGGGTCAGGGCGCCGATGACGAAGATGGCCGCCAGGCCGTCTTTCGTCGCGACGTTGAAAAGCTCCTGGGCAATCGAAAACTGGTTGGGGTGGTCGTACAGGTTGGGGTGAAATCCGATCGCGATCCATCCGACAAAGAGCAGGCACCACGCTCCAAGCAAGCCCGGGTGAGGCCGGATGCCGGCCACGTACGCGGCCACGACCCATCCCGACATGCTGAAGGTGAGATAGAAGAGGTGGAGTGCATCGTGCCGCCCGTAAATCGTGCCGACGGCCTGGTACACGATCTCGAAAGCGCTGACCCAGCCCATCCCCGCCACAAGCGCAAGGAGGGGTGAGCGGCGACGCCAGGTCAGGATCACGAGGGTGGCGATGAATGCAAGCACGGTGCTGAGCCTGATCGGACCGATGAAGGGAAAAACCAGCCAGACGCCGCTCATCGCATGGCTCGCAGGAGTGGGTTGGTGGCGAACTCGAAAGCCCTCGCGGCTGGACGGAGGTGCATGCGGTTGAGGCGGTGCTGGATCGCGCCCTTCAAGATCGCAGCGCGCAGCTTGTGCTCCGAGAAGTCGGTGTTGAAAAGCAGGCGGTTGTGGCGGACCTTGTGCCACTCGCCGCGCTGGCGTCGTTCACGCACGCGCTCGTAAAACCCTGTGCCCGGCAGCGGATAGGCGATCGTGTAGCTGACGTAATCGAGAGGCAGGGCGCTCGAGAAGTTGATGCTCCGGATCAGGGAGTCAGTCGTCTCCCCGAGATAGCCGACCATGAAGAAGCCTGCCGCCTTGATGCCGGCTGCGACGCAGGCTTCGACCGCCGCCCGAGCCTGGTCGGGCGTGATGCCTTTCTTCATCTCCTTCAGGACCTTCTCGTCACCCGACTCGATGCCGAAGAAGATTCGCTTGCATCCCGCGCGCTTCATCTGCTGGAACAGCGCAAAGTCGACGTGAGTGACCCGGCTCAGGCATTCCCACGTCAGGGGCAGGTGAGCCGCTTCGATGGCCTGTGCGAGCTCGAACGTCCGCTTGTAGTTGAGCGTGAACAGGTCATCTGACATCCAGATATGGTCGTAGCCGAGCTCGGCGATCTCACGCATCTCGGCGACGACCGACTCCACCGGTCGCGCGCTGAACAGGTCGCCGAACACCGACTTGTGGCAGAAGTCACAGCGAAACGGGCAGCCGCGCGTCGACATCAACGGAGTCGTCGCGTCTTTCCAGTGCTTGCGCCAGTAGCGGATGTACTCGGCGTTGGGGACGTCGTGCCTGTAGGGCAGAGGCAGGTGCGACATTTCCTTTGTGCGGACGCGAGCCGCGCCGCGCACGATCTCTCCATCGCGCTTGAAGACCAGGCCGGGGATCTCCTCGAACCGGCGGTCGTCGAGATGCTCCATGATCCGGACGATCGTCTCCTCGCCCTCGCCTACGGCGACGAGGTCGAACTGGTCGACGAACGTCTCCGGCTCGCCCGACGGGTAGGGTCCACCGACAACGGTCAGCGCCTTGCCTCGAACCTGCTCCGCGAGCGACAGCGCCTCGTCCTGCATCGTGATCATGCAGTAGATGCCGATCACCGACGGCCGCAGCCGCTCGATCTCGGCCAGCACCTCGCTCCGCTCCATGAACGTGTGATCGATGTGCCGCACGCTGTAACCCGCCTGGCGCAGCGAGGCGCTCAGGTACATCAAACCCAGCGACGGCATGATCCAGTGCCGCCCCTTCGCGGGTGCGCGTTGTGGATACACCAGCACGACGTCTGTCATCTCGCCTCCCGCACGTTGATGTGGTAGTTGACCGTGGTGGGCAGCGTGTCGAACAGGTAGTCGAGGCCGGCCCAGTCAAAGTCGGGTGGAAAGAGCTCGCGGCCACCGTGCAGCTGGGCGCCCGCAATCGCTGGAACCGACCATTCCACCCCCAGCGGCGCCGAACGCAGTCGTGCCCACGTTCCGGCCACCGGGACCCAGCGACCGAATTCCGGCGCGATGAGATTTTGGTTTTGATCGGCGAAGTCGTCGAACGCGGCGGATTGCTCATTGAGGATGCCCAGCTCCAGGTAGCCAGGCGCGAGATCGAGCAATCGCATTTCGACCAGCACGCCCGTCGGGTCCACCGTGTACGTGACTTCGATCGTGCCCCGCGATGCGATCGGTTGGTAGCTTCGCGTCGTGTCGACACCGATCGCGTCAAGGTTGAAGATCCTCTGCCACGCCGTGTTGCCTGCGGTCGAGACGTCGATCGTCCTGGTGCTGCGCGAGTAAACCCATCCGTCTGAGTAGTGCACCATCGGGCACCCGAACCCCATTCCCTCCCCGGTGATGTCGACACCCGCGACCTTCAGGGCGAGGCCCTTGGCAAGGACCGCCGTCTTGCCGTGTGCCGGCATGGGTGAGATGACGGCGCTCACGCTTCCAACGATCGGCCGCGTGTTGAAGCCTTCGCCAACGCGGTAGGCGTACACGTGCTTGCCGCCGGCTACCTGGTAGTTCCTCTGATCGCCCAGCGGCTCGAATGGAGGGCTTGCCCTGCCCTGTGCGAGGTCGGGGAAGACAAGGGTCGCGCGGTAGTAGCTGATGTTTTCGAGCACCAGCTCAGTGACTCCGTGCGTGCGCAGCCAGGAGATCGCCTGCGCGCGATCGATCGGGAGGCTCTGCGAGCC
>Ga0137409_10000140_pt2 | contig 66751 bp, 49 predicted proteins | sample CZODoug1_16funga_FD_122059 | JGI IMG/M metagenome (GOLD analysis project Ga0137409, IMG submission 122059) | Vadose zone soil fungal communities from Angelo Coast Range Reserve, California, USA - CZODoug1_16fungal (Hybrid Assembly) | ecosystem: Environmental > Terrestrial > Soil > Vadose zone... | reverse complement strand
GGCGAGGGGGACCCTAAAGGACTCCCTCACGGTCGCAGGGGGCGAGGTCTACTCGTGGAGACGCGACAGGGGTTGAGCAGGGGTGAGGCAGCACACTCCGCTCCCTCCCAAAAGACGCTATGTTAGAGCCGCCCATCGGGAGGGCGGACCATGACGGACCCAGCACAACAGCACGCCGGCTTGCCGCACGCCGTCTTCCTGCACCGCATGGCCGGTGGGTCTCCGCCGTCGGCGCTCGAGCCGCGGCTCGGCCGCGCCGCCTTCGTCGCGCTCCGCCTGGTGGACCTGCTCGGCCCCGAGCACGCGACGCTCCATCCCGACGCTTTCCATTATCAGTACGTCGCGACCGTGCGCTGCTGCCGCGACCTGCCCCCCGGCTCGACCGAGGCGAGTCACCTGCTGGGCCTGGTGCGGGGGACGGGCGACGCCTTCGAGCAGCACAGCGCGGGCCTGGTACTCCCCGCCCTGTTCGCCTACGCCCACTACCTCGAGGACGAGATGCGGCTCGACGAGGCGCTCGACGTACTCGACACGCTGCTCCAGATCGGCGGCGCGCAGCTCCTACCCGCGGACTCCGTCGGCGCGCAGTTGCGCCGCGCACGCGTGTACCGCAAGCTGAACGAGTTCGATGCCGCCGAGCAATCGTATGCCGAGGGCGGTGCGCTGGCGGCGGCGATCGGGGATACGCACTCCGAGCTGCTCAGCCGGATAGGTCGGGCCGAAACCGTAAGAGGTCGGGGCAATTTGGCCGAGGCCGAACGATCGCTGCGTGGGACCCTCGCGGAGGCCGAGGTGATCGGCGATCGACATGCGCAGGCGCTCGCCCACCACGTTCTAGCGGCGGTGCTGCAGACGGGCGGGCGACCAGCCGACGCCATCTCGCACGCCTGGGTCGCGTTCAAGTCCTACGACGATGAGATATCGCAAGGGCGAGCGCTCGGCGACTTAGGCAGCCTCTTCCTCATCGTGGGCGAGACACAAGGCGCGGAGTGCGCGCTTAGGGAAGCGGCGCGCCGTGGTGGCTCACAGGATTACGTCAGCAACGCGTTGATCGAACTCATGAACTGTGCCTCCTTCTGCCGCGACCGGGTTGGGTTTGAGCGGTGGCGGGAGGAGTGCGACGCCCGGCGCGAGAGCATGCCGCCGAACATTCTGGTGGACTACATGCTCAAAGCCGGGATCGGCCGCGCGCGGTTCGGGCAGCTCGACCGGGCAGAACGTCTCCTAGCCGACGCGCTCCGCATCGCCGACGAGGTCGGGCTGCACGAGTTCACCTTCCGTATCGAGCGCATCAAGGCCGGACTGCGCGACTGCCGCCGGGCTCCCAATGAGGAGCCGGCGGAAGTCGCGCAGCCGGTCGTCCAAACCAAGGCCGTCCGCGAAGTGTCAGCTGCTGTTGCCCACCTCGCAGGCGCTACTTAGTGGCAGACGTTCCCGCTGTTCACGTCGCAGCCGTGCGACGGGCCGGTGGAATCAGCACATGCCGACGCCCCGAGAGCAAGCGACACGACGAGCACGGCGAGCAGGATGCGAATCGAGCGCGACATAGAGCCTCCACGAACGTTTTGGAGTGAGAGTGGGCGCTGCTGCAGCGCCGACAAAGTCGCGCATTGTAACAGGAGGGGTTAGGGCGTTTTCGCGACATTGGGGGGCGTTTTTGCGACACTGATGCTCGTTCTAGCCGCTGTCCCCGCCATCCAGTTCCACAAGCTGCGCCGGGCGGCCGCCCCGCGGTTCCCGGTGGTGTACGCCCGCGACTGGGCTGACGCCCTGGCGGTCATCCGCGCCCGCCCGGTGGAGCTGGCCGCGGTCGATCCGCAGCTCGAGGGCAGCGCCAGCGCCCACGAGATCGAGCGGTTGCGCATGCTGTTTCCATCCCTCCCGCTCATCGTCTACACGGCGCTCTCGCCCGCCACCGGGGCCGTGCTCCTCGCCCTGGGCCACACCGGTATCCGCGCCGTCGTGTTTACCCGGATCGACGACCACCCCGCGCGGCTGCGCGAGGTGCTGGCGCACGAAGAGGCGCGCTCCGCGTCGCGCCAGCTGCTGGACCAGCTGGCCGCGGTGCTCGCGCCGCTGCCGAGCGAGCTGCGCTGGGTGGTGGAAGAAGTGCTGCGCGCCCCGGCCGACCTGCAGACCGTTCAACAGGTAGCGGCGCGCGCCCGCGTGGACCGCCGCACCTTCGAGCGCTGGTTCGCGCGGCTCGGCCTGCCCTCGCCGCGCCACTTTCTCGCGGCGGCGCGCGTGCTGTACGCCCACCGGCTGCTGCAAGACCCGGGCTTCACGGTGGAAGACGTGGCCCAGCGCCTCGGCTACGCCCAGACCAAGACGCTGCAGCTGCACGCCCGCGCCTACCTCGGCCTCACCGCCGGGGAGATGCGGCTCACGCTCGAGCCCCGCCAGGCGCTCGAGCGCATCGCCCAGGGATTCGCCCCGCTGCGCCAGGCGCAAGCGTCGGCGTCATGAGCGGCACACCGCATCCACCGGCGGCTGCACCACCGCCCTCCACCATCCTTGTTGTCGAGGACGAGACCGCGTTGCGGCGCGTGTTGGAGCGCGTGCTGGTCCGCGCGGGCTACCGTGTACTGGCCGCCGCCTCGGCGGAGACCGCGTACGAGCTGCTCGCCTCCGAGCCCGCCGATGCCGTGCTGCTCGACGTCCAACTCCCCACCATGTCGGGGCTGGCGCTCTACCTGGCACTGGTGCACCGCCATCCGACGCTCGCCGGACGGATCGCCCTCATGAGCGGCGACGCCGAGGCGGAGCATGTGCGGTCCTGGCTCGAGCACAACCCCTGCACCGTCCTCACGAAACCGTTCGACGTGCAGCAGATCGTGGAATGGGCGCATGAACTCCTCGGGGCATCGGATCGGCGGACTGGGAACGGGTGACCATCCTTGATCCGCTTCCCGAGTCCGCGGGTGAACCCGCGACTCGGCCCTTGCCCGTAAACGGGCACTGCAGTGCCGCTTCAGCGGTAAATGCCGAGCCGCGGCTTCAGCCGCGAACTTCGGCGCCCTCCCGATCCATCCTGTTGCACCAACGCCACAGCTCCCCGTACCTTACCCAAAACGTTCGTGACTTCGCTCACTCGCATGTCGCTCCCGCGACACTAAACTATTAGGATGCGTCCCCCACGCCCGCCCCGCCCACCCCAGCTGCTCGTCGCGAGCCACAACCACGGCGCCGGGCTCGAGCTGCTGGAGCTCGCCGAACGTCGCGGCTACACGGTGCGTCGCGCGCACACGGGCGCTCAGGCGCTCGACAAGGCACACGCCGCGCCGCCCGATCTGGTGGTGCTCGACGAATCGCTCACCGACATGGATGCGTTCGCCGCGAGCCGCGCGCTGCGTGACGACCCGCACGTGGGCCCGGGCACGCCGCTGTTGTTGATCTCCACCCAGCGACCGTCGTCGCCGCAGCATTACGCGGCGTTGCGCGCCGGCGTGTGGGAATTCCTGCGCCATCCGTTCAACGCCGAAGAGATCGCCGCCAAGCTCGACACCTACGTGCTGCTGAAATTCGACGGCGACCGCGCGCGCCGTGACACGAGCGTCGCCGACTCGTCCGGCTTGTATACCGTGCGCGGGCTCGCGCTGCGCGCCCATGAGCTCACGCTGCAGGCATTCCACCACGCCCAGCCGCTGGCGTGCGTCGCGCTCGCGCCGGTGACGTTCGACGGGCGCAACGCCGGCGCGGTGGACCGGCTCGCGGAGGTGCTGCGCGCCACGGGCCGCCGCTCCGACGCAATCGGACGGGTCGGCCCGGGAGAGTTCGCGGTGATCGCGCCCGGCACCGACCGCGCGGGCGCGGTGGTCCTGGCCGAGCGGGTGGCCCGCGCCGTGTCGAGTGCCGCAGGCGAGAGCGGGCCGGGCCTGCGCGCCGGCTACGACGCGGTCGGCAACGCGCGCTACACGCCGATCGAGCCGAAGAACCTGCTGGCCCGGGCTACCACGGCGCTCCGCGCCGCCAAGGGACAGGGCGGGCCGAACTGGATACAAGGGTTTGGGGGGTAGGATTCCCGCGCGGCTGGACCGACGACTGCACGAGCCCGGGGTAACGGGAAGGAGCCCCGCTCCCGTTACCTTTCCCCCATGCCGATCGCCCTCTCCCGCCGCCGCTTTCTCGTCGGAACTGCCGGCGCCCTGGGCGCCGCCGCCCTGGGCGACGGGTTTCTCATCGAGCCGGCGGCCATCGCCGTCACACGGCACGACGTCCCCATTCCCGACCTCCCGCACGAGCTGGACGGCTTCACCATCGCCTGCGTCACCGACGTCCATCTGCACGACGGGATGCATCGAGCCGCCCGCGCCACGCTCGAGCGGCTGGCGCACGAGCGGCCGCATCTGGTGGCGCTCATCGGCGACATCTGCAACCGTCGCATCGATCTCGACGACCTGGTCGGCTTCGCGGGCCGGGCCCGCGGCAGCGTCGCGACCGTCGCCACCCTGGGCAACTGGGAGCACGACGCCGGGATCGACCAGCGCACCGGCGAGAAGGCGTACGGTTTGGCGGGAGTGGAGCTGTTGTGCAACTCGACCACGCGGATCCGGGTCGGTAACGCGGCGCTGACGGTGGTGGGGATCGACGATCCGGTGCTGGGGCGTCCCGACGTGGTCGCGGCGACGCGCGGGCTCGACGGCCGCGAGCCGTGCGTCTGGGTGCTACACGCGCCCGGCTACGTGGACAAGATCCAGGCGGGCGCGGTCCCGCGCCCCGCCGCCATCATCTCGGGCCACACCCACGGCGGCCAGGTGCGCCTTCCCCTGTATACGCCCTACACGCCCTATGGCAGCGGCCGGTTCGTGGCGGGGTGGTATCGCGACACGCTGGCGCCGCTGTACGTGTCGCGCGGCATCGGGACGGTGATGCTGCCGGCGCGGTTGTTCTGTCCCCCGGAGCTGCCGATCTTCACGCTGCGGAAGGCGGCTCGGACGGCTTGAGGATCGGCGCGGCGCGATCGGCGAGCCCGAAGCGCGCCAGCTGCGTGATCTTCGCGACCAGCCGTCGCGCCAGCCCGGCGGGGGGCAGGAGCGCCCCGCACTCAGGGCACAGCGCGCCTTCGGGCGCCGGCCACGCGGCGGGAATGGGTGTGTCACAGCTTGCGCAGATCATCGGTCGAGCCTGGTGTCGCGAGTGCCATATTCAAGTTTGGGGCCGCGGCCTTCCGCCTGCGGCGGGCGCCGGCGTGGCTCCGGGCGCGGCAACTGAGCCACACGCTTGTGAGCATTCTCCCGCGACCGCGCACCGGCCGGCGCCGGGTCGCGGGGAACAACCCGTTCTGCCGAAACGAGTTGGCGGCCATCTCCCCCGCGCACGCGGTTTGCCCTGAAAAGTGGCGGCCGCGCTGGATGTGCAGTCCCCATCGGGGAGCCCTCGCTGCACACCCGCGTCCACGCGTTTCCGGTGGCAGCTGCGCCGGTCAACCCTGCCATAGGTTTTGTCGAATGCCCAGCGCCAGAGCAGCGACCCGTTCCCCGCTGGTCCTGATCGCCGATGGCCAAGAATGGTTTTCCCGAGCACTCGAGAGCGTGCTCGTGCCGGGCGGCTACAGCGTCGTGAAGGCGTACACGGCGCCCGGCCTGCTGCAACAGGTCGAGCTGGCCGAGCCCGACGCCATCATCCTCGCCGTGGACCTGCCGGGCGGCGAGGGCCTGAACCTGTGCAGGATGCTGCGCGCCGACAGCCGGGTCACCCCCAGCACCCCGATCATCCTCACCCAGCCGACGCCCACCACGCGGCGGCAGACGCTGGCGGCCTTGCGTGCCGGCGCCGCCGAGTTGTGGGGCCAACGGCTCGATGCCGAGGAGCTGCTGCTGCGGCTCGCCGCCCAGGTCCGGGCCAAGGCCGACGCCGACCGCGCCTGGGCCGAGGGCCTGGTGGACCACGCCACCCAGCTGTACAACGGGCGCGGCATGGCGCGCCGGGTGCTCGAGCTGGGTGCCGAGGCCCGGCGCCGCAGCGCGCCATTGGCGTGCGTCGCCTTCGCGGTGGACGCCGGGGACGCCGACGGCCCCTCGGCCGAGCGGGTCGCCCGGGTGCTGCGGGAAACCGGCCGCACCTCCGATGCGCTGGGACGGATCGGCCCACGAGAGTTCGTCGTCATTGCGCCCGAGACGGGCGCGGATGCGGCGCTCCTGCTCGCGGAACGGCTCGCCGGCGCCCTCACCGGCCGGCCGCGCCGCCGCATCGGCGCGCACGCGGAGTTCCTCGCGGGCTACGACGCCGTCCCCGACGCCGCGATGCCGAAATTCGATCCGGGCACATTGCTCGCGCACGCGAGCGCCGCGCTGGCCGCGGCGGCACGCGATCCGGCGGCTGGGCGGATTCGCCGGTTCGAAAACGGGTTACGGGGGACATGACCGCCGACTGTGGCGTAGTTGCTGCATTGTTGAGCGTCTCTTGACAAGGGGTCCTAATTGAGGTAAATCGGCGCAGAAAATGCGGTAGAAGTACCACAACCTAGCTCGTGCGGATTGCAAGTGTTGCACCGGCGACTCACCACCGAGACCCCATGATCCGCACGCTGCCCCCCCCGCTGGCACGACGCACGCCGGCGCTGCCTCCCGTTGATTCCGCCACCCGCTCGAGCATCCGGATCGTCGTCGTGGACGACGAGCGCACCTTGCGCGAAAGCTGTCACAGCGTGCTGGAAGCGGAGGGGTACAACGTCGCCCTGTGCGGGCGCGGCAACGAAGCTCGCGAGACCCTGAAACGCCGTCATTTCGACATCGCACTCGTCGATTGGTTCATGGGCGAGGTGCCGGGCAACGAGCTGCTCCAAGCGGCGCTCGCCACCAACCCGGCCACCATCGTCATCATCATGACGGGGAACCCGTCGGTGGCGTCGAGCCTGGAGGCGCTCCAGGCGGGGGCCTGGGACTACCTGCCTAAGCCGTTCTCCGGCACCCAGTTGCAGATCCTGGTCGGACGGGCCGCACACGCGGTGCTGGTGGCGCGGGAATCGCGCCTGCTCGAAGAGCAGCGCGCGCAGCAGCCCGGTGGCGGTGACAAGATCTCCGTGCTGGGCGATTCGCCGCTGTTTCGCAAGGCGATCGCGCTGGCGCGCCGCGTGGCCGCCACTGACGCGTCGGTGTTTCTCACGGGCGAGAGCGGCGCGGGGAAAGAGCTGTTCGCCAAGTTCATTCACGACAACAGCCGGCGCTCCAGTCGCTTGCTCGTCGCGGTGAATTGCGCCGCCCTGCCCGAGGCGCTGCTCGAGTCCGAGATGTTCGGTCACTGCAAGGGCGCGTTCACCGGCGCGGTGCGCGACAAGCCCGGCCTGCTCGAGACGGCCAACGGGGGGACGCTGTTCCTGGACGAGCTGATCGAGATGCCGAAGTCCATCCAGGCGAAACTGTTGCGCGTGATCCAGGACGGCGTGGTGCGGCGGGTGGGCAGCGAGACCACCGACGCGGTCGTCAACGTGCGCTTCATCGCCGCGACCAACACCAATCCCGAAGAGGCGATGCAATCCGGCGGCTTGCGCGAGGACCTGTACTATCGCCTGCGCGTCGTGCCGATTCACGTCCCCAGCCTGCGCGAGCGGCCCGAGGACATTCCGCTCCTCGCCGAGCGCTTCCTCGCGCACTACTGGACCCGCCACCGCGACCCGGACACCCCACTGCCGCGACTCTCCAAAGGGGCGCTGTGGGCGCTCGGGGCGCACCCGTGGCCCGGGAACGTGCGCGAGCTGCAGAACGTGATCGAGCACGCGGTCGTGCTGCTCGAGCCCGGCGCCGAGGTGCGCCCCGAGGACATTCCCTTCCTCGAGTCGGGGGCGAGCAATCCGGAGAAGCTGGCCGACGACGCGCCGGAGAGCGACGACGCGAGCTATTACGCCGCGCGCGACCGCCTGCTGGCCCGCTTCGACCGCCGCTACCTCACTCGCGTGGTGATGCGCGCAGGCGGGAACCTCTCGAAAGCCGCGCGGCTCGCGCAGGTCGATCGCACGACCTTCTACCGGCTGATGGAGCGGCACGGCCTCCAGCGGGATCTGTTGACCGGGGGCACGGAGTAGCGGTGGCGCGCACCACGCCGACCGTGAACCCCGACGCATCGGAGGCCCCCGCCCCTTCGCTGGTCCGGCCGCGACCCGCCCCCGCGCCGCAGCCCCTCGCCGGCGTGACGTGCCCGCTGCTCACGGCGGCGATTCGGCGCGCGGAAGAGCGCTGGGTGAGCGACCGCGCCGACGAGGACGATCCGGACGGCATCCCCCGCGTGCTCGCCGCGATCGGACTGGCGGTGGACCGGCGGTTCCCGAGCTACCTGCTGTCGCTCGAGCCACGCCCCCCGCGGCTCGTGACACAGCGCCTCCTGGCCCTGGTGCAATCCGAGCTGCTGCGCTCCTGGTCGGACGCGTCGCCCGCTTCCCCGCTCCGCCTGCTGCGCCATCTCAAGGCGCTGGAAGAAGTGCGCGACGCGCTGGAGCACGATGCCGCCGAGCAGTTCGGCGCGCAGCTGGGTGGCGCCAACGGGTTGGACTTCCTGGTGCAGATCGTGCACGACCTGCGCTCCCCGCTCACGTCGATCCTGTTCCTCGCGGAGACGCTGATGCAGGAGCGCTCGGGCCCGGTGAACGAGCGGCAGCAGCGCCAGCTCGGGCTGATTTACAGTGCGGCGTTCGGCCTGAGCTCGCTCACGAGCGATACGATCGAGCTGGCCCGCGGCGGCGACCAGCTCGCCGACGACCGGCCGACGCCGTTGTCCGTCAGCGAGCTGCTCGAGTCCGTGTGCGACATCGTCCGTCCCATCGCGGCCGAGAAGGGGCTCACCGTCGGCGTCACGCTCCCCACCACCGACCTGCGGCTGGGCCATGCCCTTGCGCTGCGGCGCGTGCTCCTGAACCTCACCACCAACGCGCTGAAATTCACGGAGCGGGGGTCGGTCGATATCGTGGCCATCGAGAAGTCGGCGACGCGGATCCGGTTCTCGGTGCGCGACACCGGCCCGGGCATCAACCCCGAGGCGCTGTCGAGCCTGTTCCACCCGTTCCGGCGCATCGCCACGGCGGGTCGCTACCTCTTCTCGGGCACCGGCCTCGGGCTGGCGCTGACGCGGCGCCTGGTGCGGGCCATGGGCTCCGAGCTGTGCCTCGAGACGCGCCCCACCCTGGGCACACAGTTCTGGTTCGACCTGGAGCTGCCGCCGGCCGATTCGGGCGCGGCTACTTGAGGTGGGTCAGCGTGTAGATCGTGACCGGGATGGAGAGCAGCACCGCGAAAAACCGGAGCGGGCCGTAGATATCTGAGTGCTTGTTGGACGGCACGATCAGCTGGTCCCCCGCCTGCACCCGCAGATCCTCCATGGTGCGCCCCGCGGCAATCGCCCGCCGAAACTCGTTGCCCTCCCACAGCGTCTTGCCGGCGCGATCGAGCTTGAGCTTCTTCATCTCCGCGTCCTTCGTGGGACCGCCCGCCGCCGTGAGCAGCATCGCCACCACCGCATCGCCCGGCACCGCGTAGTACCCGGGACGCGCCACCTCCCCGGTCACTCCGACCGAGATCAACGCCTGGGCGTGGACCACCGGATCCCGGATGAAGCGGGTGATCTCGCGGACGAGCGTGGGCTCGAGCTCCGAGCGCAACACGCCCTTCAGCCCCACCCTCCCCACCACCGGAAGCAGCAGCTCCTGGCCCCCGCCCACGGTGAACGTGTCGGAGAGCTGTTGCTCTTCCGACTTGACGGCCCCGCGGTCGACCGCGCCCCGCAGCGGTGCGGGATCCTGCACGGTCAGGAGCACGCGGTCGCCCACGCGGAAGTCGCCCTGATCGAGCCGCATGCGGACGACGGTGCTCTCGGCCAGGAGCCAGTCGGGCCCCGCGGTTCGGGCCATGTCGCGCAGCACGGTGAGGCGCGCCTCGAGCTCGGGGCGGGTGGCCAGGAGGCGGCGAGCGGTGTCGTCGCCCGATCCCTGCGCCCGGCCGATACCGGGCAGGAGGGCGCCGAGCAGCACGGGCACGGCGAGCAATGCACGGATGTAACGCATGGGACTCACTCCACGGTGACGCTTTTGGCGAGGTTGCGCGGCCGGTCCACGTCGCAGCCCCGCAGCACGGCGACGTGATAGGCGAAGAGCTGCAGCGGAATGGTGGTCAACACGGGCGAGAGGAGCGGCAGGGTCGCCGGCACGCGCAGCTGCGCTTCCGCGAGCCCCGACACGTCGCCGTTCCCCTCGGTGGTGACGGCGATGATGCGGCCGCGACGTGCCTTCACCTCCTGCATGTTGGACAGCACCTTGCCATACACCTCGTCCTTGGGCGCGACGAACACCACCGGCATGTGCTCGTCGATGAGGGCGATCGGACCGTGCTTCATTTCCGCCGCGGGATACCCCTCGGCGTGGATGTAGCTGATCTCCTTGAGCTTCAGGGCGCCCTCGAGCGCGACCGGGAAATTGACCCCGCGGCCAAGGTACAGGACGTTGGGCGTGCGCGCGAACTGCTCCGCCAGGTTCCGGACCTGCGGCTCGAGCGCGAGCGCGCAGGTCACGAGCTGGGGCAGCTGGATGAGCCGGCCCGCCAGCTCGCGACCCCGCGCCTCGCTCAGGCCCCGCTCGCGCCCCAGATACAGCGCCAGCAGCGCCAGCGCCACGATCTGACACGTGAAGGCCTTGGTCGACGCCACGCCGATCTCGGGGCCCGCGTGCAGATAGATGCCCCCGTCCGCCTCGCGCGCGATGGTGCTCCCCACCACGTTGACGATCCCCACCACCCGGGACCCGGCGGCCCGCGCGGCGCGCATCGCCTCCAGGGTGTCCGCCGTCTCACCCGACTGCGAGATCGCGATCGTCAGCGTGCCCGGCAGCTCCAGCAGCCGGCGGTAGCGGTACTCGGACGCGTACTCCACCTGGACCGGCAGCCCGGCGAGGTCCTCGATCAGATGCCGGCCGACCAGCCCCGCGTGCCACGACGTGCCGCACGCGAGGATCACCACGCGCTGCAGGTCGCGGCAGGCCGCGGGCGCGAGATTGAGCCCGTTCAGCCGCGCGGTCCCGCGATCCTGCACCAGGCGGCCGCGCAGCGTGGCGCGCACCGTCTCCGCCTGCTCGCTGATCTCCTTCAGCATGAAGTGCGGATAGCCGCCGAGCTCCATCTCGGCCAGGTCCCAGGCGATGTCGTCCACGTCGCGCAGCTGTACGTGCGACTGGGTGTCGACCACGTGGTACCCGTCCGCCGTGAGCACCGCGATGTCGCCGTCGTCGAGGTACACCACCGAGCGGGTGTGCTCGAGCACGGCGGAGGCGTCCGACGCGACGAACAGCTCCTCGTCGCCGATCCCGAGCAGGACCGGCGACCCGCGCCGCGCCACGACGATCTTCCCGGGCTCGTCGGTGCTCATGACGGCGAGGCCGTAGGTGCCCTCCACGTGCGCCAGCGCCGCGATCACGCGGTCCTCGAGCGAGGCGCCCGCGGCGTCCTCGATCAGATGTGCCAGCGTCTCGGTGTCGGTCTCCGTGACGAACCGATGGCCCGACCCTTCCAGCGCGGCGCGCAGCGTGTCGGCGTTCTCGACGATGCCGTTGTGCACCAGCGCCAGGCGGGCGTGGCAGTCGCCGTGCGGGTGCGCGTTGCGCTCGGAGGGAACCCCGTGGGTGGCCCAGCGGGTGTGCGCGATCCCGCTCGTGCCGTGCACCGGCTCGCGCTGCAAGTGCTCCGCGAGACCCTGCACGCGCCCCACGAGCTTGACGATCGACATGCCGACGCCGTTCTGGATCGCCACACCGGCGGAGTCGTAGCCGCGATACTCCAGCCGGCGCAGACCATCCACGAGGATCGGCGCGGCCTGGCGCTTCCCGACGTACCCAACGATGCCACACACAATGGTAGACCTCCTTCGCACGCTGCAGTTCAAGATTGAGGCCACCATCAGCGCCCCCCAGGCGGGCGCACCGCGCCGGCCAACCGCGGCAGCTTCGCTACAAGCTTGTTGGCAGATCACCGCGCTTCACCTGGTCGTGCCTCCAGGCCCGTTGCCGCAACCGCCGGGGCGTCAAGCGATTGCGGGCGACCGCTCGGGCGCACGAGTCCTGCCCAGCGGTCCGACATGCATGCCCCCGTCGCTCCTGTACCCGCTCCCGCCCCCGGTCCTCCAACGCTGGTCCTCCTGGCGCACGCGCCGCATCGGCGCTCTCGCTCCCGGGAGCTGGAACGGGCGCTCCGCCCCGCCGGCTACATCGTGCTCGAGGCCTACACCGGACCCGATGCGCTGCAGCAGGCGCGCCGCTCGCAACCCGACGCCATCATCCTCGACACGGCGCTCCCCGATGGCGATGCCCCGGAGCTGTGTCGCGCTTTGCGCGTCGATCCCGACATCACCGCCAGCACGCCGATCCTCGTCACCACGGCCGGGCCTGCCACTCGGCAGCAGGTGAGCGACGCTTTGCGGGCGGGCGCGAACGGCGTGTGGAGCCATCCCATCGACACCGAAGAGTTCCTGCTGCGGCTCGAGGGACAACTGCACGCGAAGTTCGACGCCGACCGGGCGCGCGAGCAGGGGCTGCTGGACCAGGAGACGGGCCTGTACAACATCCAGGGGCTGGAGCGCCGCGCGCGCGAGCTCGCGAGCCATGTGGACCGGCGCCGGGCGGCACTCGCCTGCGTCGTGCTCGCACCCGACGCGGCGACGGCGGGCGTCGAAGCCACGATCGAGTCGCTGGGGCGCATCCTCCAGTCGGCGGGCCGTGGGTCGGACACGATCGGGCGGGTCGGCCGGCGCGAGCTGGCGGTGCTCGCGCCCTACACCAACACGCCGGCCGCGCTGCGACTGGCGCAGCGTCTCCTGGAGACCGCCGCTGAGCTGGCCGGCGGCGAAGTGCACGGCATGCGCGCGGGCTACGCCGTCGACTCCGACTTCCGCACGTCGCTGCGCGATCCCGCCGAGCTCATCAGCCGGGCGAGATCGGCGCTCGCGGCACTGCTCGCGGACGGTGGCGCGGAGCGCATCCGGCCGCACGGGGACACACCCCGGGCGCTGGGCTAAGCCGGCTTTTCGGCGATTGGGTCCTGCAGGACCTGCTGCTCGGCGGCATTCAACTCGTCGCGCACGCCGTAATTCTCGAGATAATACGAGTAGTAGCGGTACGCGCCGCCGGGGCGCACGTCGTTCAGGACGGCTCCGAGCACGTTGATCGGGAGGTGCTGCAGGATTCCCAGCTTTGCTTCCGCGAGCTCGCGGTCGCTCACGCCCGTGCGGAGCACGACCAGCAGGCTGCCGGTGGCCGTCCCCAGGGCGAAGCCGTCGGCGCCTGCGCCGAGCGGTGCCGAGTCCACGATGATCGCGTCGAATTCACGCCGCAGCTGCCCCACCAGCTGGACCATCGCCGCGGAGCTGAGGAGGGCGGGCCCGGCATGGCTGCGGGCCCCACAGCCGATGAAGCTCAAGTTGCCGGAGCTCGTCACCTGGATCGCCTGCTCCAACGGCACGACACCCGCGAGGATATCCGTGAGGCCGGGGCGGCGGAGGCGGTTGAGGACGTGGTGCAGGCGACCCCGCCGCACGTCGCCGTCGATCAACAGGGTGCGGCACCCGGCGTCCGCGAACGCGAGCGCCAGGTTCGAGGCCACGAACGACTTCCCGTCCGCGCGGCCCGGGCTCGTCACGGTGACGATCACCGGTCCGTCCCCGTGCCGGTGCGCCACGCTCAAACGAACGCCCCGCAGCGCTTCGATCACCTGGCTCGCGCTCTCCTCGCGCTTGCCGTTGTGCCAGTCCACATGCGGGACTGCTCCGAGGATCGCGAGCCCCATGCGTTCCGTGACATGGTCGGGGTGGTGCACGTGGCGATCGGCGTGGTCGAGCAGCACCGCCCCGAACACCCCCATGCCGAGACCGCCGACCAACGCCAGGAAAACGAGGATCGGCCCGAAGCTGCCGGCGGGCGTCTGCGGCACCGGCGCGCGGTCCAACACCCGGACGTCGGAGAGGCTGCTGACTTCGGCCAGCCGGGCCTCCTCGTAGCGCTGCTGCAGGTTGACCACCACCTGCTCCGCCAGCGTCACGGCCCGCTGCAGGCGCGTCTCCTCCACCGCGAGGGGCGGGATCTTCCGCAGGTTCGCCGACGCCACATCCACCCGCTCGCCGAGTTGTTGCTCGCGCACCCGCAGCTCGGCCGCGAGCGCTCCCGCAAGCGCGGGGATCGTCTGTCGCTCGAGCCCCGCCACCTCCGCCGCCAGGCGCCGCACCGCGGGGCCGGCGTCGGTATAATGCGCCCGCAAGGTGCGCAGGTCCGCTTGCTTCGCGGTGAGGTCGCGTAGCGCCTGCGCCAGCTCCGTGGAACGCTGCACCGCGCCGATCATCCCCAGCGCGTCCACCGCCAGCCCGGACTCCGGGGGCTGCGCCAGCACCCGCTCGATCGTGGCGCGATCGCGCCGGGCCTCCTCGCGGCTCACCTTCACGTCGAGCAGGCCCGCGAACATGGGATCCCGCTGGTACTGCATGTTGGGAGTGACCGAGGCGCCGTCCTGGTTGGAGTACGCGGTCACCGCCTGAACGCGGAAGATGCGCAAGGAGTCCTCGGTCTGCCCCAGGCGCACCTGCGCCTGCGCCAGCTGGGTGCCCAGAATCCGCGCCAGCTCGGTGAGCTTCTCGCGCTTCAGGCCGGCCGCGACCTCCACGAACCGGTCGGCCACGGCATTCACGGTGGCGGCGATGAGCGCGGGCTTGGTGCCGCCCAGCGCCATGCGGAGGAAGTTGCCGTCCAGATCCGCGCTGACCTTCAGCTCCCTGGCGAGGCGCCCGGTAGCCTCGTACGGGGCCGTGACGGTGAACGTCACCCGGCGGCCCGCCGTCAACGTGCTGGCCGGGGGCGCCCAAGCGAACCCGATCGCGGCGCCGACCGAGTCACCGACCGACCCCTGTTGCACCACCCCCTCACGCCCGTGCGCCGTCAGCGTGAAGCGCTGGCCCTCGGGGTCCACGTCGAGCCGGTAGGTACCGGGCAGGACCGCGTCCTTGATGCGGAAGTCGCGCAGCGCATCGGAATCGCCGGGCTGGGCCGGGGCCACGTACAGCCGCAGCCCGCGCACCACGTCGTCGAGCACGGCGTACGACTGCAGCAGGTCCGTCCAGCCTGACGAGATGGGCAGCTGGCCTGACCAGATGGGTCCTTCGTCCCGCGCGGGCCGGTTGGGCACCTGCACCCACACCGTGGCGCGCGCGACGTAGCTGGGCGGGCTGAGCATGACGCTGAGCACACCGAGCGCCGTGCAGCCCAGGGTGGCGCCGAGCACCACCCACTTGAAGCGCACCGCGGCGGCGAGATAGCGCTGCCACTCGGCCGTGGGATGCAGGCCTGCGGCGGGGAGGGTCCACGGCACGATGCTCGCCCCTGGCGGGACCGGGCTCCGGGCGATGCGATCAGGCTCGAATGACCGGGGTTCAGTCGACAGCTCGGCGCGCATATCCTTCGGTGGTACTCCTTTTCACAAACGGGGGCAGCGTCTCGCCCAACGCTGCACCGCAAGCTCGGTACCGCGACGACGCGCCGCCCGCCCGACGCAACTCCTTCCGGCTCAAAACGATCAGACCCGGTGGCGCGGTGCGCCCCGCCCCTGCGCCGGTGATTTGTAACAGGGTTGCGACAAATTGAGTCAGTCCCAGCCCGAGCACCTCCCGCGACCTCATCCGCGTCGCGTTGCGCGCGCGCGTCAATGGGTCCACAGGTTCTCACCCATTGACACGGCGCGCATTGCGGCGGTGCGCGCCAGCTTGTCGCACTTCGCCAGCGGAGTTGTAACGGGTTCGTATCAAAGACCGCCGCCCGCGCGCGGGGCGGGCACGCGTAACTCTTTGTCGCGCATGCCAGCTGCGACGATGCGGGCAGGTGCACGAGACCTGCTTAAGGCGCGTGTATGCCGCTGCGCTTGCCCTCGCGACCGTTGGTGTACCGTCGCGCCCTCATCCTTTTGGTCCACATCGCGCTCATCCCGCTCGCCTACCTCACGGCGTTCGAGTTGCGCTTCGACTTCCGCATTCCGCCGAAAGAGTTCGTGCATTTCAGCGGTACCGTGTGGTACCTGCTGGCGATCCGCCTGCTCGCGTTCCAGTCGTTCGGGCTGTATCGCGGCTACTGGAAGCACGTCGGCCTGAAGGACCTCGTGGATCTGTCCGCCGCGGTGACGGTCAGCTCGATGCTGTTCGCGACGGCGTTGCCGCTGCTCGGCCTGATGACCGGGATGCCGCGCTCGGTGTTCCTGCTCGACTGGGTGACGATGATCTTCTTCTCGGGCGGCATTCGCTTCGCGGCGCGCGCGCTGCGCGAGAGCCAGCTGGCCCGCACCCGCCTGGACGACGGGCGGCGCACCCTGATCATCGGGGCCGGCGAGGGCGGCGAGCAGCTGCTGCGGCAGCTGCTGCACGACCCGCGCGCCGGCATGAACGTGGTCGGCTTTGTGGACGACAAGCGGGAGACCCACGGCCGCACGCTGCACGGCGTCCCGGTGCTCGGGCACACCGGCCAGCTACGCGAGCTGGTGGGACGTCACCAGGTAGAGCTGCTGGTGATCGCCATCCGCGGGGCGGCCAGGGAACAGACGCGGCGCATTGTCGACCTGTGCCGCGAGACGGGGATCGAGTTCAAGATCATCCCCTCGATCGACGATCTTCTCGCGGGGCGAGCCACGATCGGCCAACTGCGCGATGTCGAGATCGACGACCTGCTGGGCCGCGAGCCGGTGACCTTGAGCCTGGAGCAGATCAAGCGCGACCTCGCGGGCAAATCGATCCTCGTCACCGGCGGGGCCGGCTCGATCGGCTCGGAGCTGGCGCGCCAGATCGCCTCCTACGGGCCGGCGCGGCTGGTGCTGCTCGAGCGCGCCGAGAACGCGCTCTACTTCACTCACCTGGAGATCGCCAAGGCGCATCCCGAGGTCGAAGTGGTGCCGTTCATCGGCAGCATCACCAACCCCGACCGGCTGGAGGAGATGTTCCGGCTGTACCGGCCGAACTACGTGTTCCATGCCGCGGCCTACAAGCACGTGCCGATGCTCGAGAGCAACGTGACGGAGGCCGTGTGGAACAACGTGTTCGGCACGCTGCGGGTCGCTGAATGCGCCGCCCTGCATGGCGTCGAGAAGTTCGTGCTGATCTCGACGGATAAGGCCGTGAACCCGACCAGCGTGCTCGGGGCCACCAAACGCATCGGCGAGCGTATCGTGCTGGAGCTGCCGTCGCTGTGCGAGGCCGCCACCGATTTCCGCGCCGTCCGGTTCGGGAACGTGCTGGGCTCGGACGGCAGCGTCGTTCCGCTGTTCAAGCGGCAGATCGGCGCCGGCGGGCCGGTGAAGGTGACGCACCCCGACGTGACCCGCTACTTCATGACGATCACCGAGGCGGCCGCGCTGGTGCTCGAGGCGGCCGCCCTGCCCGAGGCCGAACGCCGCATCTCGATTCTCGAGATGGGCAAGCCGGTCCGCATCCTCGAGCTCGCGGAGCAGCTCATCCGGCTGTCGGGCTTCGAGCCCTACCGCGACATTCAGATCGCGTTCACCGGGCTCCGCCCCGGCGAGAAACTCGCCGAGGAGCTGGTGGCGTGCGCCGAGGACACCGTCGCCACCTCCGTCGACAAGATCCGCGTCATCCAGCGCAACGGGGCGGACGGGCCGGCGGTGGAGCGTCATCTCGAGCACCTGCTCGAGATCCTGGCCCACGGCTCACGCGACGAGCTGATCGACGCCATCTCGCGCCTCGTGCCCGAGTACGTGCCGTGGCAGACGCGCGAACGACCGCTCCTGGTCCCCGCGCGTCCGCGCGCCACCCCCGAGCCCCGCGCGCCGCACCGGCCCGCGTACGCGCGCGCGTCCGGCCTGGACGGCGCCCCCAAGTCCGCCACCGCCTGACCGGCCGCAGCGCGACCGTGTCCGCCACCCGCGCTCCCGCCCGCCGCACGGAGTTTCTGCCCTTCTCCCCGCCGCTGGTCGGTGAGGAGGAGATCCAGGAAGTCGTCGACACGCTGCGCTCCAGCTGGATCACCACCGGCCCCAAAACCAGGCGGTTCGAGTCCGAATTCGCGGCCTACCTGGGAGCGCCCGGTGCCCTGGCACTGAACTCGTGCACCGCCGGCTTGCACACGGCGCTCGCCGCGCTCGGCATCGGCCCCGGCGACGAGGTGGTCACCACGCCGCTCACGTTCACCGCGTCGGTCAACGTGATCGAGCACGTGGGCGCGCGCCCGGTGCTCGTGGACGTGGAGCCGGATACCCTGAACATCGACCCGGCGGCCGTCGCCGCGGCCATCACCCCGCGCACCAAGGCCATCCTGCCGGTGCACTACGCCGGGCACCCGGTGGACCTCGATGCCCTCCACGCGGTGGCGCGCGCCACGGGCCTCGCGATGATCGAAGACGCGGCGCACGCCGTCCCGGCGTGCTACAAAGGCCGGCTCGTCGGGTCGGGCGACAATCCCGTGGCGTTCAGCTTCTACGCCACCAAGAACCTGACCACCGCCGAGGGCGGGATGCTCACCGGCGCGCCCGCGTTCCTCGAGCGGGCCCGGGTGCTCAGCCTGCACGGCATGAGCCGGGATGCCTGGCGGCGCTACGACAAGGGCGGCAGCTGGCGCTACGAGGTGCTCGCTCCCGGGTTCAAGTACAACATGACGGACATCCAGGCGTCCCTGGGGCTGTGGCAGCTCAAGAAGCTCGCCGGCTTCCAGGCGCGGCGCCGCGCCGTGGTGCGGATGTACGGCGACGCATTCGGTGCCGAGGAGGCCCTCGAGCTGCCGGTGGAGCGTGCCGACGTGGAGCACGCGTGGCACCTGTACGTGCTGCGGCTGCAGCCTGGCACGCTCCGCATCGGCCGCGACCAGTTCATCGACGAGCTGACCGCACGCAACGTGGGTACGTCGGTCCACTTCATTCCTATCCACCTGCACCCCTACTACCGCGACAAGTACGGCTACGCGCCGGACCGCTTCCCGGTCGCGCTCGGCAACTACGAGCGGATGGTGAGCCTGCCGCTCCATCCGGGGCTCTCGGACGACGACGTGGCCGATGTGACGGAGGCGGTGCTCGAGGTGGTGCGCGCGTACCGGCGATGAGGCTGGGCTGGATCGGGTTCCATCAGGAAGGCGTCCCGGCGCTCCAGAGCCTGCTCGAAGCGGGGGCGCCGCTGCAAGCGGCGATCACGCTCGCGCCGGAAGTGGCGCGCACCCGCAGCGGCGCGGCCGACTACGAGACGCTGTGCCGGCAGTTCCACCTGCCGCTCCACCCGGTCGCGAACATCAACGATCCCGCCGCGCGCGAGCTGTTGCGCCGCATGGAGCTCGACGTCGTGTTCGTGATCGGCTGGAGCCAGATCCTGCACGCGGAGACGCTCCACACCGCCCGGATCGGGATGATCGGGGCCCACGCTTCCCTGCTGCCGCACAATCGCGGCAGCGCCCCCATCAACTGGGCCTTGATCCAGGGCGAGCGCGTCACCGGCAACTCGCTCATCTGGCTCGCCGAAGGCGTGGACGCGGGCGACCTGATCGACCAGACCGAGTTCCCGATTACACCGTACGACACGTGCGCCACGTTGTACGAGCGCGTGGCCGAGTCGAACCGTGACATGATCATGCGCGCGCTGCCGCGCCTGCTGCGCGGCGAGCGCTCCGGCACGCCGCAGCCCAAGTCGAGCGGTGCGGTGCTGCCGCGGCGCCGGCCGGCCGACGGCCTGATCGTGTGGGACCAGGAGGCCTGCGCCGTCTACAATTTCATCCGCGCGCTCACCAAGCCCTACCCGGGTGCGTTCGGCTGGCTCGACGGCCGCCGCTGGACGGTGTGGCAGGCCGCCCTCCTCCCGCCCGGCACGGCGGCCACCGCTGGTCTCACTCCCGGCGCGGTACTCGGGCCCATGCTCAGTCCCGCGGAGACGGCGTGCGGGCAGGTCGTCGCCTGCCGCGGGGGAGGGGCCGTGACGCTGCTCGAAGTGGAAGCGGACGACGGCACGGTGCTGTGGGGGCCGCAGCTCGCTGAGCAGGGCTGGACCGGGAAATCGTGGGGCCATGGCTGAGCCGCTCATGGCGGCGGGCCCGGCTCCGGCGGTCCCGCTGACGCGCCGCGCGTCGCTCAACATCGTCGCCTTCATCCTGGAGCTGGTCGTCAAGACCGGCGTGAGCCTGGTGCTCACGCCGCTCCTGGTGGACTGGCTGGGAACGGCGCTGTTCGGCGTCTGGGAGATGCTGGGACGGCTGAGCGGCTACCTGGCGGCCCTCGGCGGCCGGCCGGCGGAAGCGTTGCGGCTGGTGGTTGCGAACCGCCAGGCCGCCGCCGACGCTGATCACCGCCGCGCGCTGGGCGCGGCGCTCGTTGTCTGGCTGATCTTTCTGCCGCTCACCGTCGCGGCGGCGGCCGTCATGGTGTGGGCGGCGCCGGCGATCACCGGCGCGGCCCCCGCGCTGTACGCCACGCTGCGGCTCGCCACCGCGCTCACGCTCGGCGCGACGCTGCTCGCCGGTCTCGCCGCGCTGCCGGAATCGGCCCTCCACGGAATGAACCTCGGCTACAAGCGCATGGAGCTGCAGGCCGCTCTGAACCTGGTCGGCGGCGCGCTCACGGCCGGCGCGGTGTACGCCGGGCTCGGCCTGGTGGGTGTCGCCGGTGCGCAGATCGCGATCGCGGTCGTGAGCGGGTTCTGCTTCTGGGCGTTGGCCCGGAGCTACGTGTCGTGGTTCGGCGCGACGCGCCCCGCCCGCGCCGACAGCCGCCGCCTGCTGGGCCTCTCCGGCTGGCTCTCGGGCGGCGACCTGATCAGCAAGCTGCTGCTCGCGAGCGACGTCCTGATCCTCGGGGCGCTGGTGTCCCCCGCCGCCGTGACGACGTACGTCCTCACCGCCTACGCGCCGCGCGCGGCCGTGACCATCCACGGCAGCGTGGTGGGCGCGGCCATGCCGGGCCTGGGCGGGCTGCTCGGGCAGCGCCAGTACGAGCGCGCACAGCTGGTGCGGCGCGAGCTCATGGCGCTCACCTGGCTGTTCACCACCGCCGTCGGCGCCACCATCCTCCTGTGGAACCACTCGTTCGTAGGCCTGTGGGTGGGCGCGCAGCATTACGCCGGCCCCGACGTCGACCTGTTGATCGTCCTGATCGCGGTGCAGACGGCGTTCATTCGCGCCGACGCCTACATCATCGACGCCGCGCTACAGTCGTGGCTGCGGGTAGTGATCAGCGCCGCCGCCACTGTGGTGACGATAACGCTCGCCATCGCGCTGACCCGCGCGTTCGGGCTCCCGGGCCTGTGCGTGGGGGTGCTCGCCGGCCGCACGCTGCAGACGATGACCTACCCCGCGCTGGCGCGGCGCTGCGTCGAGGACCACGGCCCGGCGCTGCCGCTCGGCTTCGCGCGCGGCCTGGTGGTGACGGCCGCGCTGTTCAGCGTGGCGAGCGCGCTGGGCCAGCGGTTGGTCGTGTCCAACTGGCTGGTGTGGGCGACCGGCGTCGCCGCTACGCTCGCCCTGGCGTCGGGCGTCGCGTTCGTCATGGGCCTGTCGCGCGAATCCCAGCACGCCGTGCTGCGCCGGGCCGCAGAAGTGGTGCGCAAGCCGCGCCCCCGCCCCCCGTCCCCCCCGTCCCGGCCCGGCCCGTGAGGCCCCGGCCCACCGCTCCCCGGCTGCGCTACCGCGAGCTGCCGCAACTGCCGCGGCTCGCCTGGCTGGCCGTCCTGAACCGGGACACGGGGGACGTGCTGGTCTACCACGGATCCGCGCTCGAGTGCCGCGAGCACTGGATGGTCGAAGGCACCTGGGACGGCGACTTCCAGCGCGGCGGGTTCCACGAGAGTGATCACTTCTTCGGCAGCGGGATTCGCGTGGTGGACCACACCGTCCACTTCGTCCCGTCGAGCGCGCTCGTCAACGGCCTGTTCTGCTGCGAGCGGCGGCGCGAGCTGCTGGTCTCGAACAGCCTGATGCTGCTGCTCGGCTTCACCGGCGCGCGGCTCGATCCCGATCACGACTATCGCGCCGAGACCTACGCCATCCGCCAGGGCGCGGAGCGCTACCGCAGGGACTTCACGGTGCGGCACCCGGAGATCCCGGCGTTCCTCCAAGTGTACGACCGCAGCCTGGTGGCGCTGCCGGGCGAGTCCGGGATCGAGTTCGCGTCGCCGCGGTCCGCCATCCCGGTCCCCTCGTACGCGCGCTACCGCGAGCTCGTGGCCGGGGCGTTGCAGCGGCTGCACGCCAACTACACGAGCCCCGACCGCCGCGTTCCGCTGGGCGCGTTCGCGACCATCTCCTCCGGCTACGATTCGGCCGCGGCCGCCGTGCTTGTGAAGGACCTGCCCATCGAGGCGTGCTTCACCAGCCATCGCTCCAACACGCACATCCCCGCCTGGCTCAACCGGCGCGCCGGCATCGACGACGGCACGCCGATCGCGGACCGGCTGGGCCTCACCACCATCCGGCTCGATCCGCGCGGCTCCCGCGTGACGGAGGACGAGCTGTACTTCCTCGCCCCCGGGTGCGCCCCGCCCAGCCTGGTGCTGCACGCCCTCGCCCGGCACATCGAGCGGCGCCGTCCGGCCGTCCTGTTCACGGGATTCCTGGGGGACGAAGTGTGGGACCGTAACCCCTGGGAGCGGCGCTACCAGGATGAGGGGATCGTGCGCGGCGATACCGCGGCGTTGATGCTGTCCGAGATCCGGCTCAAGAGCGGTTTCGTGAACGTCGCCGTGCCGTCGCTGTACGCCCGCCGCGTGCAGGATCTCGCGGCCTTGAGCGACTCGGTCGAAATGGCCCCCTGGCGGCTGGACGCCCGCGACTACGACCGCCCGATCCCGCGCCGTATTCTGGAGGAGGCGGGAATTCCGCGCGGACTGTTCGCGGGACGCAAGAAGGCCGTGGTGCGGACCTACACGTGGCCGCGCAACCGCACGCTGCGCCGGAGCTTTTTTGCCGAGGTGCGGGCACGCTACCACCGCGGTGGCGGCTTCGTGTACCTGCACGCGCTCGCGAATCGCATTGCTTTCTGGTGGTACCGAGGTTATCACCTCACGCGGCGGCAGTGGCTCAAGGTCGAGCCCCCGGACACGCCCGCGGTGCTGGTGGGACGCCGGTTCGATTTCGCGTATCTCCTGTTCTTCTGGGCCGCCCGGAGCCTCAGCGAACGCTTCGGCGTGGTGCTGCCGAGCCGGGATGCCGGCCCCACGGGAGTGAACCGTCATCGGGTGCTGCGCCACGGCGCGGCGCCCGGCCCGCTCCGCTTCGAGCGATCGCCTTAGGAACGACGCATGCATCTCCGCTACACCCCCGTCCCCGACTGGCCGCGGCTCGCCTGGCTGGCGCGCTGCCGCCGCGGCGACCCGACCGTCGAGGTGTTCCACGGTCCCGACGTCGAGACGACCCCCGACTGGTTCTGCGAGGCGGTGTGGGACGGCGAGTTCCGCCGCGCGGGATTCGACGAGACCGACGTCGTGTTCGGCTCCGGGGCGCGGCGCCACGGCGCGAGCGTCACGTTCGTCTCGTCCGGCTCCACCGTGGACCGGCTGCACTCGCACGAAACGGCCGGCACGGCGTGGGTGGCGAACTCGCTCGTCTGCCTGCTCGTCGCCGTCGGCGCCGACGTGGACCCGACGTACGCCACGTATTACGAGGATTTCAAGTCGATCAGCGACGGCCTGGCGCGCTACACGCGCAGCGTCGCCACCACGGCGGGGCCGGTGCGCCTCACGTACTTCCACAACCTCGTGTGGGACGGCAGCGCCCTGCGCGAGCGACCCAAGCCCGGGCCCGAGCGCGATTTCGGCGACTTCGCGGCGTACCGTGGCTTCCTCGAGGCGTCGCTCGCGGCGCTGGCGCAGAACATGAGCGCGCCCGATCGCGCCTTCCCGTTTCAGATGCTCGGCACTATCTCGAGCGGGTACGACTCGCCCGCGGTGGCCGTGCTGGCGCAGCCGTACGGTCTTGAAGAAGCGATCGCGTTCCAGCCGTCGAGCAGTGGCGCACCCGACGGCGGAGGGGCGATCGCCCGGGCCCTGGGCGTGCAGCTCCGGCACCTGGACCGCGACGCCTGGCGCGCCGCAGACGCTCCCGCGGGACCGGAAGTGCCGTTCCTCGCCGCGGACGCGAAGGGCGAGGACGTGTACTTCCGGGGCGCCGAGGCGTACCTCGCGCGGCGCGTGCTCGTGACGGGATACCACGGTGACCAGATGTGGAGCAAGCGACCGCGCGCGAAGAATGCCGACGTCGTGCGAGGCGACCAATCGGGGCTGTCCTTGTCCGAGTACCGCCTCTGGGCGGGCTTCCTACACCTGCCGGTGCCGTTCCTCGGCGTGCGCCAGATCGGCGACGTGAGCGCGCTCAGCCGCTCGCCGGCGATGGCGTCGTGGGACGTGCCGGGCGCCTACAGCCGCCCGATCTGCCGGCGCATCGTCGAAACGGCCGGGGTGGCGCGGGGCGCATTCGGCGTCCGCAAGCAAACCGCGTCCGTGCTGTTCTTCGAGCGGGACGATGTGTTGTCCCCGGGCTCGCTCGCCGATTACGGTGAGTGGCTCCGCACCCACGCCGCCGAGTGGCACGACCGGGGTCTCGCCGCTCCGTCACCCGCCGCGCATGGCACTGCCGTCCGACTGCGCGCGGCATTGGCGCGGCTCGCCTCGCCTCGGCTGCGCAATGCGCTCGGGCTGGCCCGCGGCGCGCGGCTCTTTCCGCACCTCTTCCCGTGGGCCGTCGAGCGGGCGAAGCCACGCTACCGCGCCGGGCTGTACGAGGCGATCGCGGAGCGCCATCACCGGGCACCGGAGCAGCGCGCGCGTGCCTAAGCGGGTCCTGGTGATCGCGGCGCATCCGGATGACGAGCTCCTGGGCTGCGGGGGCACGGTCGCGCTGCACGTGAAGGCGGGCGATACCGTGACGACGGTGATCGCCTGCGAGGGAGAATCGCTGCGCTACGGACCGGCCGGTGTCGGCCAGGTACAGCACATGCGCCGCGCGGCCGACGTCCTCGGCGTCGTCGACCTCCGCCCGCTCGGCTTTCCGGACCAGCGACTGGATACCCTCACGCTCACCGAGATCATCGCGCCGCTCGAGCGCGTCGTCCGGGAAGTGCAGCCGCAGATCGTCTACTGCCAGTACGGCGGCGACATCAACCGCGATCACGAGATCCTGTTCAAGGCCGTGCTCGTCGCCACCCGGCCCACCGAAGCTTCGATCGAAGCGGTGTACGCCTTTGACACCGCCAGCAGCACCGAATGGGGGTTTCCCCGTCGCTTCGTGCCCGACACCTGGGTGGACATCTCGGCGACGCTCGAGCAGAAGCTGGCCGCGATGGCGTGCTACGAGAGCGAGGTGCGGCCGTATCCCCACCCCCGCTCGCTCGAAGCGCTGCGCCACCGCGCCCGGGCCTGGGGCAACCAGCAGTGTCTCGATGCGGCGGAGGTGTTCATGACCATCCGCCGCGCGTTCCATGACGGCCAAACGCCTGCTTGACGTTGTGCTCGCCGGGGTCGCCCTCATCGCGACCGCGCCGCTGCTCGCGCTCGCGGCGCTCGGCATCCGGCGCGCCAGTCCCGGGCCGGTCTTGTTCCGGGCCGAGCGGGTCGGACGCGGGGGACGGCCGTTCATCATGTACAAGCTCCGCACCATGCACGTGCGCCGCCGGTCGGACTCGAGCTTGATCACGGGCCCGCGCGATCCGCGCGTCTTTCCGCTGGGCGCGTGGCTGCGGGCGGTGAAGCTCGACGAGCTGCCGCAATTGTTCAACGTGCTGCGCGGTGAGATGTCGATCGTGGGCCCGCGCCCCGAGGATCCCGCCATCGTGGCGCGGCATTACAGCGCCCTGGGACGCGAGACGCTGGCGGTCCGGCCCGGGCTGGCGAGCCCCGGCAGCATCTACAGCTCGACGCACGGCGACGCGTTCCTGACCGGGAGGGACCCGGAGGCGGCCTACGCGGCGCAGCTGTTACCGCTCAAGCTCGCGCTCGACGCCGTGTACGTGCGGCACGCCTCGCTCGCGTACGATGCGCGCATCGTGGGACGGACGTTGTGGGTGATCGTCGCGACGCTGGCGGGTCGGCGGCGGTTTGCGGACCCTCCTGAGCTCGCGGAAGCCCGTCGGTTGCTGTCCGAGACGTCGGCCGCTGCAACGCCGCAACGTCGCGTTTCGCATCTGTAAGGCGGCTGATACAAACCGGTTTCTCCTCGACGTCCGTTTGTAGCTGCCTAGGAAGGCACGGCTCATGCCTTCCCGCGCGACATGAACCGCGTCCTCGTCGCCCTTCTGAGCTTCGGTGTTCTCCTGGTCGTATCCACGTGTCGGGACGAGCAGGGACTTCGCATCCCCACGGCGGTGCCACGCACGCCGACCGCGGACGTCGCGGCGACCACGGGGCCTGTCACGCTGGTCGGCGCGGGGAACATCGCCACCTGCGGCCAGCCGGGCGCCGCCGCGACGGCACTCCTGCTCGACACCATCCCCGGCACGGTGTTCGCCGACGGCGACAACGCCTACGACAAGGGCACCGCCACCCAGTACACCACGTGCTACGGGACGACTTGGGGAAGGCACCTCGGGCGCACGCGGCCGTCGGTCGGCGATATCGACTACAAGACGGCCAACGCCAGCGGCTACTTCGGCTATTTCGGCGCTGCCGGCGACCCCAAGCAGGGCTATTACAGCTACGACCTGGGTGCTTGGCACATCGTGGTGCTGAACAGCGGCAGCCCTTCGCTGGTCCCGACCACGGCCACGTCGCCGCAGGTGCAATGGCTGCGCGCCGATCTCGCGGCCCACCCGGCACACTGCACCCTGGCCTATTGGCATCACCCGCTGTTCGACTCCAAAGACAACCCCAACGCCAACATCCGCCCCCTGTGGGACGCCCTGTACGCCGCGGGTGTGGACGTGGTGGTGAACGCGCACTACGGCTTTTACGAGCGGTTCGCGCCGCAGACGCCGACCGGCGTCGCCGACCCCGTGGGCGGAATCCGGGAGTTCGTGGCCGGCACCGGCGGCGCGCTGGTCACGCCGTTCGGCACCGTGCGGGCGAACAGCCAGGTCCGGAACAGCGGCACCTTCGGCGTCCTGAAACTGACGCTCGACGACGGCACGTACTCGTGGCAATTCGTGCCGGTGGCCGGCAAGACCTTCACCGATAGTGGCACGGACGCGTGTCACGGCGCACGGCCCACGGTGAACGCCGGCCCGGACCTCACCACCAATCCGGGCGACACGACCACGCTCTCCGCGACGTTCGGCGATCCCGACCCGACCGACGCGCCGTGGGCCTACACGATCAACTGGGGTGACAACACCTCGACCACGGGCAGCACGCCGACTCAGACGGCGCCGATCAGCGCTGCCCATGTCTACTCGGCGCTGGGCGCGTACAGCGCACGCGTGAGCGTGACGAACAGCGGCGGCGCGTCGGACGTGGACACCGTGGTCGTGAAGGTGGTCGCGCCCAACGTGCTGGTCGGCGCCGGGGACATCGCCGACTGCACCAGGAACCAGGATTCGCTCACGGCGAACCTGATGGACACGATCCCCGGCACGGTGTTCGCCGACGGTGACAACGCCTACCCCGACGGGTCGAGCACCGCCTATAAGAACTGCTACAACCCGACGTGGGGCCGGTTCAAGTCACGCACCAAGCCGGTCCCCGGCAACCACGACTACCTCACCGCCGGCGCCGCGGGATACTTCAATTACTTCGGCGCGCTGGCCGGCCAGTCGGGGAAGGGCTACTACAGCTACGACCTGGGCAATTGGCACGTCGTCGCGCTGAACAGCAACATCGCGATGAACGTGGGCTCGGCCCAGGAGGTGTGGCTGAAGGCCGATCTCGCGAAGAGCACCAAGCAGTGCACGGTCGCCTATTGGCACCACCCGCTCTTCAGCTCCGGCAACGAGGGGGCTCACCCCGAGGTGGCACCGCTGTGGCAGGACCTGTACAACGCCGGGACGGAGCTGGTCATCGTCGGGCACGACCACGACTACGAGCGGTTCGCCCCGCAGTCGACGAACGGCGTGGCGGACACGGCCTTCGGGATCCGGGAGATCGTCGCGGGCGCCGGGGGCGGCGGTCTGTTCAGCGCTCACGCGCCGGTGGCGAACTCGGAGGTGCTGAACGACAACACCAACGGCGTCCTGAAGGTGACGCTGCACTCGAACAGCTACACCTGGAAGTTCCTGCCCATCCCGGGCAAGACCTTCACGGACGAGGGCAGCACGCACTGTCACGGCGCACCGGCGGCGGTGAATCATCCTCCCACAGCCGGCGTGGGTGGGCCCTACAGCGGCGCGGAAGGCGTGGCGGTCGCGTTTGATGGCAGCGCCTCGACGGATCCGGACGGCGACGCGTTGGGCTACGCGTGGACCTTCGGCGATGGGGGCACCGGGACGGGGGTCGCGCCGAGCCACACGTATGTCGGCGGCGGCACCTACACCGTCACGCTCACGGTGACCGACACACGCGGCGCCTCGAGTGCGCCGGCCACGACCACGGCGGCCATCGCGAACGCGGCGCCGGTCGTCAACGCGGGACCACCGCAGACGGTGAATGTGGGAAGCCCCGCGACGCTCAACGCCTCGTTCAGCGACGGAGCGAACGATGGTCCCTGGGCGTTCGGGATCGATTGGGGAGACGGATCGCAGACCAGCGGCAGCGCCAGCAGCCCGGGTCCGATTACCTCCACCCATGTCTACGCCGCGGGGGGCGTCAATAGCGTGCGCGTGACGGTGACGGACAACCTCGGGGCGGCGGGGTCTGGCACCACCACGGTAACCGCCACGAGCCAGGTCGTCACGCTGGTGGGCGCGGGGAACATCGCGCGCTGCGACCGCGTCAACGACGAGGCGACGGCGGCGCTGCTCGACGGCATTGCCGGCACCGTGTTCGCGCTCGGCGACGCCGCCTTCCCGAGCGGCACGCCCACCAATTATACGAATTGCTACGACCCGAGCTGGGGCCGGCAGAAGACCCGAACCTATCCGGTCACGGGTAACCATGACTACGATTCGAGCGCCACGGCCGCCGGCTACCTCGGCTACTTCGGCACCAGCTACCCAAGCGCCGTCGCCGGGGATCCGAGCCAGGGATACTACAGCTACAACCTCGGGGCGTGGCACGTCATCGTGCTCAACAGCAACAGCGCGTTCGTCTCGACCGCGGCGGGCTCGCCCCAGGAGACGTGGCTCCAGACCGATCTCGCTGCGAACACGCAGCAGTGCGTGCTCGCGATGTTCCACAGCCCGCGCTTCTACTCGGTGCCCACGGGGACCGCGTTCTTCCCCACCAACAGCGTGAAGCCGTTCTGGGACGATCTGTATGCCGCCGGCGCGGAGCTCATCATCAACGCGCACATGCAGGACTACGAGCGGTTCGCGCCGCAGACACCCCTCGGCGCCGCCGATCCGACGAACGGCATTCGGGAGATCATCGTCGGCACCGGTGGGGGCGGGCTCGACGCGCCCAACGGCCAGATCACAGCCAACAGCGAAGTGCAGATCAGCGGTGTGTACGGCGTGCTGAAGCTCACGCTCGGCGACGGGTCGTACTCCTGGCAGTTCATTCCGGTCGCGGGCCAGACGGGGACCGACTCGGGAAGCGGTAGCTGCCACTGACAGGAAGGGTCGCAGTAGCCCCCGGGCCGTAACATCGTAACCGCGTTGCTGTAGCAGTGTTACAACAGGCAACGGGGCTCGTGGGGCGACTCCTGGGCTAACCCGTTTCTTCCACAGGGCTTAGTCCTGGGCGTTGCGCGCACGCAACGTGCGACGGATTATGGCAATGCCCGACCGCGCCCGCCGTCCGTCTGCCAGCCTGCTCCCCGTGGCGGCGCGTGTCCTTGTGTCCGCGCTGGGCGCTTCCCTGGTCCTGTCGACCTGCCGTGAGGACTACGGTCCGGCGTCACCCACCGGGGTCAAGATACCAACCCTCGCGAGCGTTGCGCCGCCCGGGTCGGTCACCTTCGTCGGCGCGGGCGACATCTCCCTCTGCACGCACCACAACGATACCTCCACCGCCAAGCTGCTCGACACGATTCCCGGCACCGTGTTCGTCACGGGTGACAACGTCGGGGCGCCCGGGGACAGCACCACCTACGCCAATTGCTACAATCCAACCTGGGGCCGACAGAAGGCGCGCACCTTCCCCGTGCCGGGAGACGTCGAGTACGGCACCGCGGGCGCTCAGGGCTACTACGGCTATTTCGGCGCGGCCGCGGGAGATCCGACCAAGGGCTACTACAGCTATAACCTGGGCGCCTGGCACATCATCGCGCTCAACAGCCAGACCTCCATGGCGGCCGGCTCGACGCAGGAGGTGTGGCTGAAGGCGGACCTGGCGGCCAACCCGTCCCAATGCACGCTCGCCTACTGGCACCTGCCGGCGTTCTACTCGGGCACGTCCACCGTCCGCTCCTCGGTGCTGCCACTGTGGAACGACCTGTACGCCGCGCACGCCGACGTCGTGCTCAACGCGCACACGCGCAACTACGAGCGGTTCGCCCCGCAGACGCCCGCGGCCGTCCTCGACACCGTGGGAGGGATCCGGCAGTTCATCGTCGGGACCGGCGGGCTCGGCACGTGGTCGTTCTACACGATCGCGCCCAACAGCCTGGTGCGCGCGCAGGCGTACGGCGTCTTGAAATTCACGCTCTCGCCCGGGAGCTATTCCTGGAACTTCATCCCGATCGCGGGCACCCAGTTCTCAGACTCGGGCTCGGCTGCGTGCCACAACTCGGCGCCCCCGCCGCCGCCTCCCCCGCCTCCCCCGCCCACGCCGGCGGTGAACGCGGGTCCTGACCGCTCGACGTATCCGGGCGTTGCGGCCAACCTGTCGATCGCGTTCAGCGACACCGGGGCGACCGACGCGCCGTGGAGCTACCAGATCCTGTGGGGCGACGGCAGCTCCAGTACGGGCAGCACGTCGAGCTCAGCGGCACCGATCACCGCCAGCCACGCGTACTCCGCACTCGGCCTCGACAGCGTGCGGGTATCGGTGACCAATAGCGCCGGCCGGACCGGCTCCGACTCGCTGGCGATCCGCGTCATGGCCCCGGGTACCCAGGTCGCGCTCCTCGCGGGTGACATCGCCGATTGCAACAACTCCGGCCGCATTCAGACGGCGGGGCTGCTCGACACCCTGGCCGGGACCGTCATCACCGTCGGGGACAACACGTACCCCACCGGCTCGACCGCCGACTACGCGAACTGCTACGCGCCCACCTGGGGCCGGCAGCTGTATCGCACCTATGCTACCATCGGCAATCATGATTACGGGCTGGGGAACGCCAACGGCACGTGGGATTACTTCGGCTCCGCCGCTGGGCCCCGCGGCGCCGGCTACTACAGCTTCGACATGGGCTCCTGGCACGTCGTCGTGCTGAACAGCAACTACACCTTCGTTCCGACGGCAGCCGGCTCCGCCCAGGAGCTGTGGCTCAAGTCGGACCTCGCCGCCACCAGCGGCAAGTGCATCCTCGCCGTGTGGCACCACCCGCGGTTCTACTCGTCCACGACGAGTCCCCTCTCGGCCGGAAGCTCGACGCTGCCGTTCTGGAACGACCTGTACGCGGCCCACGCGGACGTCATCGTGAACGGCCACATGCACGACTACGAGCGCTTCGCCCAGACCGACCCGTCCGGGAACCTCGATCTTGCCAATGGCATCCGCGAGATCATTGTGGGCACGGGGGGCGGCGGGTTCGACGCCCCCAATACGGTCCTCTGGCCGAACAGCCAGGTGCGGATCAGCGGCGTGTACGGCGTCCTCAAGGTCACGCTTTCGTCCACGGCGTACAGCTGGCAGTTCGTCCCGGTGGCCGGGCAGACGGCGACTGATTCCGGCACCACGGCTTGCCACAACGCCGGCACACCCCCTGTGAACCGTCCGCCCACGGCGGTCGCCGGCGGCCCCTATTCCGGCTCCGAGGGCGCGGGGGTCACGTTCAACGGCGGCGGCTCGTCGGATCCTGACGGTGATGCGCTCACGTACGGCTGGAGCTTCGGCGACGGCACGACCGGCACCGGGGCCACGCCCAGTCATAGCTACGTGGACAACGGCAGCTACACTGTGACCCTCACGGTCACGGACTCGAAGGGCGCAGCGAGCGCGCCGGCGACCACGATGGCGACGGTCGCGAACGCGTTCCCGACGGTTACGCTGCCGGCCAATCAGGTCGCCAGCGCGGGGAGCCCGTACACGTTGAGCGCGACGTTCTCGGACGCCGGCGTGAACGACACCCCGTGGGCGTACACGATCGACTGGGGCGACGGGTCGGTGCAGACGACCGGCAGCGCCACGGGCCAGGCGGCCGCAATCACCGCGACCCACACCTACGCCGCGGCCGGCACCGACACCGTGCGCGTGACGGTGACCGACAAAGACGGCGGCGCCGGATCCGCCAAGACTCCGGTGGCGGTGGCCGCGGTCAACCATCCGCCCACGGCTGCACCGGGCGGCCCTTACTCGGGCTCCGAGGGCGTGGTGGTCGCCTTCAATGGCGGCGGCTCGTCGGATCCGGATGGCGATGCGCTCACGTACGCCTGGAGCTTCGGCGACGGCGCTACCGGTACCGGTGCCACGCCGAGCCATACGTACGCCGACAATGGCAGCTATAGCGTGACGCTCACCGTGACCGACACCAAGGGGGCGGCGAGCGCGCCTGTCACCGTGACCGCGACGGTCGCGAACGCCGCGCCCGTGGTCAACGCGGGCGCCAACCAGGCCGCGAACGCGGGCAGTCCCGTCACGGTCAACGCCGGCTTCAGCGATCCGGGCGCGAACGACGCCCCCTGGTCGTACGCGATCGACTGGGGCGACGGCACGCCGCAGACCACGGGCAGCAAGACCAGCCAGAGCGCCATCACGGCGGGCCACACCTACACCGCCGCGGGCACGAACACCATGCGCCTCACGGTGACCGACAAGGACGGCGGGGCAGGTGCCGGGCAGGCGATCGTGACCGTGAGCCAGCCGCCCGCGAGCGTTACCATGCTCCTGGCCGGCAACATCGCCCGGTGCGACCGCACCAACGACGAGGCCACGGCGGCGATGCTCGACACCATGCAGGGCACCGTCGTCGCCCTCGGCGACAACGCCTATCCCAACGGCACGGCCGCCAACTTCCAGAACTGTTACGACCCGACCTGGGGCCGTCACAAGGCCCGCACGTATCCGGTGGTCGGCAATCGCGAATACGATTCGAGCGCCACGGCCGTCTCGTATTTCAACTACTTCGGCCCCGCGGCCGGCGATCCGACCAAGGGCTACTACAGCTACGACCTCGGCGCATGGCACATCGTGGTGCTGAACAGCAATTCCAGCTTCGTGCCCACCGCAGTGGGTTCGGCCCAGGAGGTTTGGCTCAAGGCCGACCTCGCCGCCACCACGAAACGGTGCGTGCTCGCAACGTTCCACCACCCGCGCTTCTACTCGACCACGTCGGCCTCGTTCTCACCGACCAACTCGGTGAAGCCGTTCTGGGACGATCTCTACGCCGCCGGTGCCGAGCTGATCGTCAACGCCCACATGCGCGACTACGAACGGTTCGCGCCTCAGACGCCGGCCGGCGCGGCGGACCCGGTGAACGGGATCCGCCAGATCATCGCCGGCACGGGCGGCGAGGGGCTGGACCAGGCCAATACGCTCATCATCCCGAACAGCGAGGCGCAGGTCAGCGGCGTGTACGGGCTGCTCAAGCTCACCCTGAGCGACGGCTCGTACTCCTGGCAGTTCGTCCGAGCGGGCGGCGCGGGAGTCGGGGATTCGGGAAGCGGCACGTGTCATTGAGCGCCGCACCCGAAAGCGCGGCGTAACGGCGTTCACCCAAGGGTGTAGCAGACCTGTTACATCCGGCCTGCGCACGGCCGACGCCGTTTGTGCAAGTGCCTGTCATTAAATGACATACCATCACAGCCGCCGCGCACGCCCCCTGCTCAATGGCGGGAATGTGCCTATTCGGACCCATGACTCGGCTGCACCCATGAGCGCCGTCCCGCGAGCAATGGCTCACACCCCGCCCGCCGAGCACCCTGGTTCGCTCGTCGTCGCTCGCTCGCTGGTAGAGCAGCTGGGTGAGGCGCTGCAGCACGAGCGCGTCGTCTACCTGCAGTGGAAGGGGAACTGGAAGCGCACCCGCTGGATGAGCGGCGAGGGAGATATCGATCTCCTGGTGCACCGCTCCGCCGAGGCACGCTTCTCGGCCGTGCTGTGGGCGCTGGGATTCCGCCGCGCCGACCCGCCACCCGCCAGCGCGATCGCCGGCATCGAGAGCTACTTCGGTCTCGACCCGATCACGGGCCGGCTGATCCACGTGCACACGCATTATCGGCTCGTGGTCGGCGGAATCTGGCGCACCGTGTACCGCCTCCCCATCGAGGAGCCGTTGTTGGCTTCGGCCGTGCCGGGGGCGGTGTTCCCCGTCCCCGCACCCGAGTTCGAGCTCATCGCGTTCGCGGCGCGGATGGTGCAACGCTACAACGCCCTAGACACGGTGCTGCGGCGGCACCCCCGCTGGCTGAAAGGGATCCAGGTCGAGCTCGACACCTTGCTCGGCAGAGCGAACCGCGCCGCGCTGGCGGACATCCTGGCGACGCACCTCCCGACCCTCGACGCGCAGTTCATCGACGAGTGTCTTGCGTCGTTGCGTCCCCGATACCCCCGCTGGCGGCGGCTGGTGGTGCGGCGCGAGCTGCACCGTCGTCTGCTGCCGCACGCGCGACGGCCGCCGCTGACGCTGACGCTCAGCCGCATGATGCACCGGTTCCTCACGCTGAGCGGCCGGCTCAAGCTCATCCGGAAACGCGGCAAGCATTTCGCGCACGGGGGGACGGTCATCGCGCTGCTGGGCGGCGACGGCGCGGGAAAATCTACGTGCGCGCGCGAGATCACCGACTGGCTCTCCGACGAGTTCGGCGTCCTGACCGCGCATCTGGGCCGCCCGCCCCGCTCGCTGTTCACCCTCGCCGTGGGCGCCGCGTTCCGGATCGGGCGGCTGCTGCGCCTGACCGCGGAGGCGGACGAGGATCGCGAGCGAGTGCCGGCGTACCTCGCCGCCCTGCGGGACGTCTGCACGGCCCACGACCGCTACCGGTTGTACCTACAGGCGCGCCGCTTCGCGCTGGGGGGCGGGATCGCCCTGTGCGAGCGCTATCCCGTGCCCGAGAATCCGACCTTGTCGGGGCCGCGACTCGACGCCTTTGCGCCGCTCGCCCGGACGCGGCTCGGCCGCTGGCTCGTGGCGGTCGAAGCCCGCTATTACCGGCACATTCTCGCCCCCGACGTCCTCGTCCTGCTGCGCGTCGATCCTGAGACGGCCGTGCGGCGCAAGACCGACGAGCCTGCCGAGTACGTGCGCGCCCGCTGCCAGCTCGTGTGGGATACCGATTGGAGCGGCCGGCGCGTGCATATCGTGGATGCCAGCCGGCCGCTGGCCGACGTGCTCGCCGAGTTGAAAACCATCCTGTGGCGCGAACTGTAACGGCGTCATGACCAAGCGGAACGGCGCGTCGCGCCCGATTGTCGTCGAGCTGGTGGGTCCGGCGGGCGTGGGGAAGAGTGCCCTCGCGGAGCGATTGCTCGCGCGGCACGACGTGGTGCGCGCCAGCGTCTGGAACCTCCCCCGGGCGCTCTTGCTCGAAAGCGGCGTCCGGTCGCTCCCCCAGCTGGTCCGCCTCTGCATCGTGACCCGCGCGCTGCCCCGTGAGGAGCTGAAGCAGATCGTTCGCCTCAACGCGCTGCGCCTGTTCGTCCGGCGCCGGGTCGCCGGCGCTCGTGTCGTGGTGCTCGATGAAGGGCCCGTCTTCGCGCTCAGCTGGCTGCGCGTGTTCGGTCATCCGCGCCTCCAGAACGGGCGGGCCGAACCCTGGTGGCGCGCCACGTACGCGGTCTGGGCCGTCCTGCTCGATCGCCTGGTGCTGCTCGACGCCCCGGAGCCGGTGCTCACCTCGCGCATTCGCGGTCGGCACAAGCCGGCCGACGTGTTCCGCCAGATGGCGGACGGGGAGATCCGCGACCTGGTAGCGCGCTACCGGATGGCCTTCGAGCGTGTGTTGGGCGGGCTGGCACGCGCGGGCGGGCCGCCGCCGGTCATGCTCGCCACCACGGAGACCACCCCCGGCCGTCTGGGCGATGCGGTGCTCGAGCTGCTTGCGGAGCGTCCCCGTGGCTGACGCCGTGCGCATCGCGACGCCCCTGGCCGAAGCGCCGCGCCCCGCGACGCTGACGCAGCGCGCCTCGCTGAACGTCATCGCGTCGCTGCTCGACTACGGCGCGAAGGTCGCCGTCGGACTGGTCGTCGTGCCCATCCTGGTCGGGGGACTGGGTCGCTCACTGTACGGCGTGTGGGAGATGCTGGGCCGCCTCGCGGGCTATATGACCGCGGGCGACGGCCGGCCCACCCAGGCGCTGCGCCTCGTGATCTCCAATTTGCAGGCGAGCGACGACGACGCCGTCAAGCGCCGTTACGTCGGCGGCGCCCTGGTCGTCTGGCTGTTGTTCCTCCCGGTCGTCGTCGCCGCCGGCGCCGCACTCGTCTGGCTCGCACCGACGATCACCAAGGTGGCGCCGGCGCTGGTCCCCGTGGTCCGGCTGACCTGTGCCCTGCTCACGGCGAGCCTGTTGTTCGGCAACCTCGCGTCGTTACCCGAGTCGGTGCTGCGCGGGATGAATCTCGGATACAAGCGCATGGGGCTGCAGGCGGGGCTCGAGCTGGTGGGCGGCGCGCTGGTGGCGGGCGGCATCTACGTCGGGCTCGGCATGATCGGGGCCGCGGGCGCCCAGGTCGCGTTCGCCCTGCTCATGGGGCTCTGCTTTTGGTGGGTGGTGCGCAAGTATGTCCCCTGGTTCGGCGTCGCCCGCCCCACGCGCACCGAGATCAGGGGGTTGCTCGGCCTGAGCGTGTGGTATTCCGCCGGCGAAGCGATCACCAAACTGTTGCTCGCGAGCGACGTGATCATCCTCGGCATGGTCCTTTCCCCCGCGGCGGTCACCCCCTACGTGCTCACCGGCTACGCCGCCCGCATGGCGGTCAACGTGCACGTCCTCGCGGCCGGGGGCGCGATTCCCGGCATCGGCGGCGTGATCGGCCTGCGCCAATACGAGAAGGCCGTCGGGTTGCGGAACGAGCTGCTGTCGGTTACGTGGCTGTTTGCCGCGACCGTCGGTGTCACGATCCTGCTCTGGAACCGCTCCTTCCTCGGCCTCTGGGTCGGCTCTCAGAACTACGCCGGCACATGGGTGAACCTGCTCATCGTGTTCGTCATGGCGCAGACGGCGTTCGTCCGCAGCGACGCCTACGTCATCGATTCGGCGCTGCAGCTGCGCCAGCGGGTGCTGGTGACCGTGGCGGCCGCGGTGCTGACCATCGGCTTGAGCATTCTGTTGACGCTCCGCTTCGGCGTGCTCGGCTTGTGCGCCGGGATCCTGGCCGGCCGGCTGACGCAGTCGATCGCCTACCCGTACCTGGTGCATCGCTGTCTGGGCGTGACATCGCGGGCGTCGCTCGGCAGCATCGCGCGGCCGCTCGCCACCATGGCCGTGCTGTTTAGCGCCGCCGCCTATCTCGGCGACCGGATCCTCATGCAGCACTGGATCCCGTGGGTCGTGGGGGTCGTCGGGACCGCGCTGCTCGTGTTCGGCCTGGCGCTCGCCATCGGACTCCCCGCCGACGCCCGCACCGCCGTGCTGCGGCGGGGGCGAGAGCTCGTCCGGAGGATCCGGTGAGCGGCGAGCCGCGCCTGAACCCCGTCGTGCGCTGGGCGTTCTATCTCCTGGTGTGCTCGATCCCGTTCGAGTTCCCCGATCGTTCGTTCCCGGTCGAGATTCCGACGCTCACCGCGTCGCTGTTCCTGTTCGCGACGCTGCTCGACCCGCGGGCGTGTTACGCCCGGAAGCCCGCGGCGCTGCTCTGCTTCGTGGCGTACCTCTACGCGTACTGGCTGTCGGCCGCGTTCAACGGCCGCGACCACGTCGCGACCGAGCTGATCACGCCCGATTACTGGGACCAGGTGGTCAAGCAGTTTCTCCTCATCGTGCAGGGCGTGATCGTGTTGTGGGCCGGCTACAACCTCATGCGCACCGAAAAGATCGGGCGAGAGGCCATGGCCGTCTTCGCCCTCGCCTGCGTCGCGCGGGCCATGCTCCCGATCCTGGGGATCGCCCGCACCGCCCGCACGGAATGGGGCGGCGGCGAACGCATCACGGCGCTGGGCCAGAACGCGAACAACAGTGCCATGATCCTCGGGGCCGGTCTCATCGCGCTGCTCGCGCTCCAATACGGATTGGAGCGACCGTTCGTACGCCGCCGCTGGTTGTTGTGGCCCGCGTTTGGCCTGCTCGGCGTCTCCGTCGTGGATACTGGCTCCCGCGGAGGGCTGGTCGCGCTCGGCCTGGGCCTCGTGGTGTTCGCCATCGGGCGCGCTCACTCGACGTGGATCCGGGTACGCAACGCCGCCGTGACGGCGCTGGCCATCGGCGTTCTGGTCTACGCGACCTACGCCAACAGCCTGATGCGCGCGCGATTCGCGGAGGCGCTGGAGCGCGGTGCGCTCGCGGGGCGGGAGCGCATTTATCCGGCCCTCATGCACATGGCAGCGGAGCGACCGCTCGTCGGGTGGGGGCCGGTCAACAACAAGTACGAGCTCGGCATTCGCTTGGACGAGCGCATCCGCCGCCGCCGGGACGCCCACAACCTGATCCTCGAGGTGCTCACCGCGACGGGCGCCCTCGGCGTCGTGCCGTTCCTCCTGGGTCTCGGCCTGTGCGCCCACGGCGCCTGGCAGGCGCGCCGCCGGGCCCATGGCGTGCTCGCCCTGGCCCTTCTGGCCGGCGTCATGCTGGCCAACATGAGCGGCAACTGGATCGCCTCCAAGTTGCTCTGGCTCGTTCTCACGTACGGGCTCGCCAGCGCGACGTACCCCCTTGCTGTGCGCCAAGCGCCCGCGCGGGCCGGGCCGCCCGCGCCACGCCCCAACTGGCGCCGGCTCCCGACCCTTGCATCCAGCGGCGTCGACGATCGGCGCGCAGACCCGGCCTGAAGCTGGGGCGAACTTGTAACGCAACTGCCACAGGGGAGCCAGCCGGGGCCTGCCCGTCGTCTATAACGATCTGTGGCCGAACAACTTGAGTGAGGACGCAATGCGTACGTCTCTTGCACTTGCCGCCCTCGACACTATGACCCAATCCCCCACTCCCCGATGTGTGGCATAGCCGGCCGGTTCCACCCCGCCCAACTCGCGCCTGAGCCCAGTTGGGCCGCGCGGGCGTCGGCGTTGCTGGCGCATCGCGGGCCGGACGGGGAGGGTCACTGGGAGGACGAACGCTGCGACCTCGTGCACCGGCGCCTCGCGCTGATCGACCTCTCGCCCACCGGCGCGCAGCCGATGAGCAACGAGGACGGAGCGGTCCTGGTCGTCTACAACGGCGAGATCTACAACTACCGCGCCCTCACGGCCGAGCTCAAGGCGCGCGGGCACCGCTTCCGGAGCACCTCCGACACGGAAGTGCTCGTCCACCTGTACGAGGACGAGGGCGAGCGCATGGTGTCGCGGCTGCGGGGCATCTTCGCCTTCGCGATCTACGACCGGCGGCGTGGCCGGCTGTTCCTCGCCCGCGACCGCTTCGGGGTCAAGCCCCTGTTCTTCACCGTCCAGGATGGGGAATGGGCCTTTGCCAGTGAAATGAAGGCGCTGCTGGCGCTGCCGGGGTTCCGGCCCGAAATCGACCGCCAGGCCTGCTATGACTTCCTCGGTCTCGGCTACATCCCGGAGCCGGCCACCGGATTCGCGAACATTCAGGCCCTGCCGCGGGGGAGCTGTCTCACCATCAGCCGTCAGGGGCATCACCTGCGGGAGTACGAGCAGATCGCGGCGCACCCCGACCGGGGGCGCACGCTCGCCGATGCCGTGAGTGCCGCGTCCGGCTCGCTCCTCGCCGCGGTCGGTGCCCAGTCGGTGGCCGACGTACCGGTCGCGGCGCTCTTGTCCGGGGGCATCGACTCGTCGCTGGTCGTCGCCGCGCACGGCCGCGCCACCGGCCAGCCGACGACGACGTTCAACGTGCGCTTCCCTGACCGCACCCACGACGAGACCACGACGGCGTTGACGGTGTCTGCGCACTGCGGAACCAACCACCACACGATCGACCTGAGCGATACGGCGCTCACGACCGACGCGATCCTCGACCTGCTGCGGCACTTCGACCAACCGTTCGCGGACACGAGCTTCCTCCCGATGTACTGGATCTCCCGCGCCGTTCGGGACCGCGGCATCATCTGCACGCTGTCGGGGGACGGGGGCGACGAGGCGTTCGGAGGCTACGCGAGCTTCTGGCGCGCCAACCGATTGGTGCGCCTCATGCAGCTGCCGCGCTGGGTCGCGGCGGCGGCGCAGGCAACCGGACGCGGGCTCACGCGGTGGACGCGGGACTGGGGGCGTCAGGTCAGCAAGGCGGTCCGCCTGGCCCGCGCCGGCCGGGCCGACTCGGCGGTGCTGCTCGCCGGCCTCGCCAACTACCTGTCCGAAGAGCAGAAGGGGGCGCTGGTCCTCCCCGCCGCCCGGGAAGGGCTCCTCGCCGTGCACCGCCATTTCAACGGCCACCAGCCGCCCGGCGTGTCCGATCTGGAGGAGCTGTCGCGCCGGCTGACGGAGACGTTGTTCGTGGTGGGACTGCCGTCGGACATGCTCCGCAAGGTCGACATGATGAGCATGCGGGCGAGCATCGAGATCCGCGTGCCGATGCTGGACGAAGAGCTCGTGGCCCAGGGCCTCGCGCTGCCGCATGCTCTGAAGACCGACGGCCGCACGGGCAAGCTCGTGCTGCGCGAGCTCGCGGCCCGCTGGCTCCCCCGCCCGGTGGTCGCCCATCCCAAGCACGGCTTCACCGTGCCGCTCGACGTGATGGTCCCGGAGCCTGTGCACGCGGCGCTGGACGATCTGTTGCTGTCCCCTGCAGCGCGGACGCGCGGCCTCCTCGACATCGCACAGGTCGCGGCGTGGCTGCGCCAGTTCCGCGCGGCGCGGCACGGCGCGCGGGGCGGTGGTATCAGCCGGGCCGGCCTGTACCAGCGCGTGTTCATGGTGCTGTCGCTCGAGCTGTGGCTGCGCCAGCACAACCTCACGTGGTGAGCGCGGGAGCCGAAGGTCGATGAGGCTCGCCGTCTTCACCAGCAAGTATCCGGCGCGCGTCTCGACGTTCTTCGAGCGCGACATGCAGGCGCTCGCCGCAGCCGGCGTCGAGCTGGACATCTTCCCGATCTATCCGCTCGACCGGACGCTGTGGCGCTACAGCCTCGGCCTCCTGGGCGAGGCCGTCGTGCCGCGGGCCCGTGTGCACCACCTCGGCCTCCTGCAGAGTCTCGCGCGCACGCGCCCGTGGCGGACGCGCGAGCTCGGAACGGTGGTCCGGGCGGCCGCGGCGGTGGGGACAGCGGCGCTGCCGTACGGCGCGGCGCCGCTCGCGAAGAGCCTGTACGTCCTGCCGAAGGCGTGGGCCTGGGCCGCGCGCAACGGCGGCGGCTACGATCACGTCCTCGCCTATTGGGGCAACTACGCCGCGACCTGCGCATATCTGTTTCACCGGCTGATCGCCCGGCCGATCCCGTTTTCGATCTGGTTGCACGCCGGCACCGACCTCTATCTGCGACCCGTGTACCTGGCGGAGAAGCTGCGGTACGCGGACGCCGTCATCACTTGCTGCGAGTTCAACCGCGGCTACCTCGCGGAGCACTACGCGCGCACCGCTCCAGGCATCGCCGATCGTGTCCATGTGTGCTACCACGGCGTCGACCTGGCGCAGCTCCCGTACCGGCCGGAGGGGCGGCCGCCGCGGCGCATCATCGGCGTCGGGCGCCTGGTGAAGGACAAGGGATTCGCCTTCCTCCTGCGAGCCGCGCGACTGCTCCAGGACCGCGGCCTCGAGGTGGAGGTCGAGATCGTCGGGGACGGTCCCGAGGGCGGCGCTCTGCGCACGCTCGCCGCCGACCTCGGCATCGCCCACCGCGTGCGGTTTCGCGGGTGGCTGCCGTTTGCCGACGTACAGCGGGCCATGAGCGAGGCCACCGTGCTCGTGCATCCGTCGGATCGGCTCGGCGACGGGCTGCCCAACGTGCTGCGGGAGGCAATGGCGCTCGGCACGCCGGTGATCGCATCTCGCGTCGCCGGCATCCCGGAGGCGCTCGACGACGGCCGCTGCGGCCTGCTCGTGCCGTCGCGCGACTTGCGGGCGCTCGCGGACGCGATCGAGCGACTGCTGCAGGACGGCGACCTCCGGCAGACCTTCGCCCGTTTGGGGCGGGCGCGCGTAGAGGACAAGTTCGACATGTGGCGCAACGGCGCGCGGCTGGCCGAACACCTCGGCGCCACGCGGCGGCCCGCCCCAGGCGTCCCGGACCGGCGCGCGCACGCCTTGGCCCGCTCATGAGCCGCCGCGGCCTGGTGATCTCGTTCTCGGGCCTCGACGGGGCCGGCAAGTCCACTCTGATCGCCTGGCTCCGGGACGAGCTCGAGCGGCGGCACCGTCCGGTGACCGTGCTGCACCTGACCGACGGCGTGGGGGCGTACGCCCTGCTGCGCGCGGCTCGCGACGGGGTGCGGCGTCTCATGGGCCGCGCCAACGGCGGCGAGCCTCCCCGGCCGCGCTGGGCGGGGCGTCCGCGGGCCGCCGGGCTCCGGGGACTCGTGGGCAGGATTCGGGATGCGATCGTGTGGAGCAAGCCGCTGCGCCGCGCGCTCTATCCGGTGGACCTGGCGATCTTTCTGGCGATCCGATTCTACGTGGCCACCGTGCGGGGTCGGGTGCTCGTCACCGATCGCTACTTCTACGACACGCTGGTGGACGTCGCCGACGAGGGCCGCTGGTTCTGGGTCCGGCTGCTCGAGCGACTGACGCCCGAGCCCGACATCGCGGTGTTCCTGGACGTCAGCCCGGAGGAGTCCTACGCCCGCAAAGGTGAGTACTCCGTGGCCTACCTGGCCCGTCGGAGCGCCGCCTATCGACGCATCGCGCCTCTCGTCCCGTCCGCCGTCGTCCTGCCCAACGCCGACCTGGACGCCACGCGGCACGCGCTCGAGCAGGCGGTCGGGGCACGTCTCTCCGCATGATCCACACGGCCGAGCAACGACACGCGGCGCTCGCCATGCGACTGCTGCTGGACCAGGGCGGCTCCCCGGCCCCCGGCACGACGATCGATTGGCGCCTGCTGCTGGCGCTGGCCGAGCGGAACACCGTATTGGTCCGCCTCGCCGCACGGCTCGACCAGGCGGGGCTACAGCCGCCGGCGTTCTTCACGACCGCAGTGGAGCGGGAGCGCGAGCGAGCCCGGAAGGCACGCACGGTCATGCGTCTGGTCGGCGAGCAGTGCGCGCGAGCGGGAGTGGAGCATCTGTTTCCCACCGCGTGGCAGCACTTCCCGGACGTAGGGGGTGATCTCGATCTCTTGGTGTCGTCGCCCGAGCCGGGGGTCGATGCGATCATTCTCGAGGGGACGGGGGCCGTCCTGCGCACGCGCGACCTGCGCGACCGTCTCGCCGGGACGGCGCTCTACTGGCTGCGCGAGTCCGGGCTCGCCCTCGACGTGCACCACGGGCGTCTCGGGCTGGTCGGTGAGCACGACTCGTATCCAGCGGGGCTCGTCCACCGCCGCCGCCGCGTACACGCCGGGGAGGAGTTCTTTGCGCCGGCGCCCGAGGATCAGGTCATCCTCCAGGGGATGACCCGGGTGGCGGGCCGGCGCTCCTTCAGGCTCGCCGATGTGATCGCGACCGTCACCATCGTGCGCGGCCAGCGGCTCGATTGGAGCTACGTGGTGAACGTGTCCCGTGACCTGGGCCTGCTTCCCGGGTTGGGCTGCTACCTCGGCTACGTTAACCAGATCCACGACGAGCTGTACGACCGCCCCTTGTTCCCGCCGGACGCGCGGCACGGCCTCACTCTGGACGGATGGGGCTCCGTGACGTTCCGCGCGGGTCGCTATAGCTTCCCAACCCTCCGGGTCCGCAATCGCCTCTACTGGCGGCAGCTCGCCGCCGCGGCCCGCGCGGGAGAATGGCGGGTCGCTTCCCGGCTGTGCCTGGTGCCGGCCATGGTCGTGGCCTGCAGCCTCGGTCTCGTCGGGCGCGAGGCGGCGGAGGCGGTGGAGAGCATCGCGGCGCTGGTGCCGGGGGCCCCTTGAGCAACCTCTCCCTCCGGCTGTATCATCGGCTCCCGTGGCCTGCTCGCTCGTTCGCGGCCACGCTGCGCGGGTGGTACTTGCGCTGGTCGCGCTACGGTCGCGAGACCCCGCGTCTCGTCGCGGAGGCCCAGGAGCGCGAGCACTGGAGTGCGGCGCAGTGGGACGCGTGGCGGCAGGAGCGGCTGGGATACGTGCTGCACCGGGCCGCCACCCGCGTGCCGTACTACCGCGCGCAGTGGGCGGAGCGGCGCCGGCGGGGTGATCACGCGTCCTGGGAGATCCTCGCGAACTGGCCCATCCTCGACAACGAGCGGGTGCGCGAAAACCCCACCGCCTTCATCGCGGATGACCGGAATCCGCGCTGGATGTTCAACGAGTACACGAGCGGCACGACGGGTAAGCCGCTCGTACTATGGCGCACCCACCGGACGATGCGGTCGCTGTACGCCCTGTCGGTCGCGCGGACGCGGGCTTGGCATGGCGTCTCCCGCGGCGACCGTTGGGCCGCGCTCGGGGGGCAGCTCGTGGTTCCCGCCGCCCGCCGGCGGCCGCCCTTCTGGGTCTGGAACGCCGCCCTGCGGCAGCTCTACATGTCCACGTACCATCTCGCTCCCGACCTAGTCCCCCATTACCTGGATGCGCTACGGCGCTACGAGATCGTGTATCTCGCCGGCTATCCCTCCTCGCTGTATGCCCTGGCGCATGAAGTGCTGCGCCTCGGTCGCACCGACGTGACGATGCGGGTCGCGATCACGAGTGCGGAACCGCTGCCCGAGTGGGAGCGGGAGACCATCGCCGCGGCGTTCGGGTGCCCGGTGCGCCAGACGTACGGCATGAGCGAGGCGGTCGCGTGGGCCAGCGAATGCGAGGCCGGGACACTGCATCTGTGGCCCGAGGTCGGCATGATCGAGGTGCTCGCGAACGGGCGGGGCGCGGCGCCCGGGGCGTTCGGCGAGTTCATCTGCACGGGGCTCCTGAACGCCGACTTTCCCCTCATCCGCTGCCGCCTCGGCGACTCAGGGCGACTCGGGGCGTCGGAGGGCTTGTGCGCCTGCGGGCGCACGCTCCCGGCCCTCGCTGCAGTGGACGGCCGCACCAACGACCTCCTCCTTACGCAGGACGGCCGGCGGGTCGCCTGGTTCAACCCGGTCTGGTACGGTCTGCCCGTGCGTCAGGGCCAGATCGTCCAGGAGGCGCTGGACCGCATCCGGGTGCGCTACGTGCCCGCGGCAGGATTCAGCGTGGAGACGCGTCACCTCATCGAGCAGCGGCTCCGGGAGCGCATCGGAGCGGTGCAGGTGGTGCTCGAGGAACTCCCCGAGATCCCGCGCGGCGCCAACGGCAAGTTCCGCGCGGTGGTGTGCGCGCTGCCGACCGCGGACCGCGCGCTCGCGGCGGGAGAGCGATGAACCAGCCGCTCCGCGTCCTCATGGTCACGAGCGACTGGCCCACGCCCGGCCAGCCGCGCACGACCTACTTCATCAAGCGCCAGGCCGAGTTCCTCCAGGCGGCGGGCGTGCTGGTGGACGTGTTCCACTTCCGGGGCCGCCGCAACCCCTGGAACTATCTGTCCGCCTGGTGGCGGCTCCGGCGCCGGCTCGCACGGAATTACTACGACATCGTGCACGCGCAATTCGGTCAGAGCGGCATGCTGGCGTTTCCCAAGCGCCTTCCCCTGGTCGTCACGTTCCGGGGCTCCGACCTGTTGGGCGAAGTCGGCGCCGGGGGACGCTACACGCTCGTCGGCAGACTGCTGCAAAGGGTGTCACGAGCCGTCGCCCGCCGCGCCGACGCGGTGATCGTCGTGTCGGAGCACATGAAGGCGGAGCTCCCGCCCGGCGTACCCGCGCACGTGATCCCGTCCGGGCTCGATTTCGAGCTGTTCCGGCCGATCCCGCGCGACGAGGCACGCCGCCACGTGGGTCTCCCGCTCGACCGGCACCTCGTGCTCTTCGCCGGGAGCCCCGACTGGCCGCGCAAGCGCCATGCGCTGGCGCGGCAAGCGGTGGACGTCCTCGGCCGCACGCTGCCCGCCGACCTCGTCGTCGCATGGGGCGTGCCGCACGACGACATCCCGTACTACATGAATGCCTGCGATGCCATGGTGTTCACGTCCATGCAGGAAGGATCGCCCAACGTGGTGAAGGAGGCGCTCGCCTGCGACCTTCCCGTGGTGTCGGTGCCGGTAGGCGACGTTGCGGCCCGGCTGCGCGCTGTCACGGGCTGCGAGCTGTGCACCGACGAGCGTCCGGAAACCATCGCGGCGGCGCTGGAGCGCGTGTTGCGCCGCGGCGGCCGGGTCGCGGGCCGCGCGGCGGTGCGGGAGCTGGACGAGCGCCTCCTGACGCAGCGCGTGATCGACATCTACCGCGCGGTCATGCGCCCCGTCCAACCCGCTCGTACCGTCGAGGCACCGCATGCCGTCTCCTGAGCGCCTGTTCGTCACGTCGGTCATTCCCTGTCGGAACGAGGTGCGCCACATCGGCCCGTGCCTCGAGTCTCTGATCCGGTGCGACTATCCCAAGGATCGCCTCGAGGTCCTGGTGTGCGACGGCTTGAGCGACGACGGCACGCGCGAGATCGTGGCGGGATACGCCGCCCGCCACCCCTTCATCCGGCTCGTGGACAATCCCCGGCGAATCACGCCGTGCGCCATGAACGCCGGCATTCGGGAAGCGCGCGGCGACGTGATCATGCCGATGGGGGCACACGCCCTCTATCCGCCCTCGTACATTCCCCAACTCGTGGCCGCCCTCGAGGAAACCGGGGCCGACAACGTGGGCGGCGTGCTGGTGACGCTCCCCGCGAACGGGACACCCATGGCGCGCGCCCTGGCGGTCGGCCTGTCGCATCGGTTCGGGGTCGGAAACTCCTACTTCCGGATCGGCGTGGCCGAGCGGCGGGAGGTGGATACGGTGCCGTTCGGGTGCTATCGCCGCGCGGTGTTCGACCGCATCGGCGTGTTCGACGAGGAGCTGGTTCGCAATCAGGACGATGAGCTGAACGCGCGCTTGCTGAAGCAGGGCGGGCGGATCATGCTCATCCCCGAGGTGGTGTCGCACTACTACGCCCGCGGCTCGCTCGGCCAGGTGGCCCGCATGTTCTACCAGTACGGCTACTTCAAGCCGCTCGCGGCCTGGAAGGTCGGGCGCATCATGACCGTGCGCCAGCTCGTGCCCGCGCTGTTCGTCGCCACGCTGGCGGTCACCGGTGCGGTCGCGCTCGTCGCGCCGCCGGTGCGGATCGCGTTCGCCGCTGTCGCTGCCGCGTATCTGGCGGCGGCCTTGGCGTCAGCCGCTCTGGCGCTGCGCCGCCACGGCGCGCGCTGTGCCGCGGCCCTCCTGTTGGTGTTTCCCACCCTGCACGGCTCATACGGGCTCGGCTCCATCACGGGCGTGCTGCAGCGCGTGACCGGGCGGCGCCTCAAGCATCAGGTCGCGTCGGTGCCGTTGTCGCGATGACGCCTCCCCTGGCGGTCGCCAGCTTCGGCTACCACGAGGTGACGGACGAACCGGCCAGCGCCGGCTTCCAGCGCCCGGGAGCCCTGCCCTACAAGCATTCGCGCGACGCGTTCGCCCGGGACCTGGCCGCGATCGCCGCAGGCCCGTGCCCGCCCGAGCGAGTCACCGACGTAGACCTCACCCGACCGGGCCGGCACGTGCTGCTCACGTTCGACGACGGCGGCAAGAGCGCCGTCGCGATCGGAAACGCCCTGGCGGCACGCGGGTGGAAGGGGCATTTCTTCATTGTCACCGGTCTCATCGGCTCGCGCACGTTCCTCACCGCGGCGGAGATCCGCGACCTCCACGCCGGCGGCCACGTCGTGGGCAGCCACTCGGACACACATCCCGACATCTTCCGGGAGCAACCGTGGGACCGCATGATCGAAGAATGGCGCGTCAGCCGGGATAAGCTCGCGCAACTGCTCGGCGTGCCGTGCCGCACCGCGTCCGTCCCGGGAGGCGACAGCTCGCCCCTGGTGCTCCGCTCCGCCGCGGCGGCCGGTCTCGGGTATCTGTTCACGTCCGAGCCGGTGCTCAGACCCGAGTCCGTTGGGGATTGTTGGATGCTGGGACGGTTCATGCCCAAAGCCTGGACCCCGGCCGTGCGGATCGGCGACTTGGCAGCGTTTCGGGGGTGGCGCAGCGCTTTGCTCGTCCGGCAGCTCAAGGGCCTGGCGCGCAGCGCGTTCCCGCGGCTGTACCGGCGATACGTCCGTCACACGACCCGCGAGTCGTCGCCGGCTCGGATCCCGGAGGAGGAACTGCTGTGAGGCGCTTCGCACTGCTACTCGGCGTCACCATGGGCCTCGCGGCTTGTCAGTCGTCATCGCCCGAGCAGCCGCCCCCGGGGTCGGGCGGCAGTTTCTACGTGGACGCCAACTTCGGCGACGACGCCGCCGCGGGGGACAGCGCGCATCCGTTCAAGACGGTTCAGCACGCCGCCGACCTCGTGAACCCGGGCGATGTGGTGGTGGTGCGGAACGGCGTGTACACCAGCGGCGGCTCCGTCCTGGACATCGAGCGCGGCGGCACCGCGGGCAACTACGTCGTGTTCCGCGCCGCCGTCCAATGGGGCGCCGTCCTGGACGGCGGACAGACCAGCCATACCCAGCCCAACGGCGCGGAAAACGGCGTCTATCTCGGCGCCAGCTTCGTGCGCGTCGAGGGGTTCGAGATCCGCAACGTCTGGCACGACGGCATCAGTCCATCGTCGAGCGCGAGCGACTTCCAGATCGTCGGCAATCACATCCACGATATCGGGCGGTACTGCGAGACCAGCGGGATCGGGCTCTCGGCCATGACCTTCGTGAACGACAACGTGGTGGTCGAGCAGAACCTGATTCACGACATCGGCCGCGACTCGACCGGCGAGAACGGCTGCAACCCCGGCAACGACAACTGGCAGAACCACGACCACGGCGTCTATCTATCGAGTGGCACGAACGCCATCATCCGCAACAACGTCTTCTACAACATCACGAAGGGCTGGGCGGTACAAGTGTACCCCGGCCCGATTTCCCAGGCCTACATCGTCAACAACACGTTCGCCTTCCCCAACCCGCACCGGGACGGCCACATCATCGTCGACGCCACGCTCACCACCGGCGTGATCGCGAACAACGTCTTCTATCAGCCCCAGACCGCCGGCGTCTGGTTCAGCGGCGGGACCACGAGCAACGTCACGGTGAACCACAATCTCACCATGGGCGGCACGGCGAGCACCGGGGCCGGCGCGGGGGTCACCGTCGCGAACAACCTCGACAACACCGACCCGACGTTCGTCAACGTCGGGGCGCGCAACTTTCAGCTCCTGGCCGGCAGCCCGGCCATCAACGCCGGGGTGACGCTCGCCTTTGTGACCAACGACTTTCTGGGCGTGAGCCGGCCCCAGGGCGCTGCCTACGACATTGGCGCGTTTGAATTCCATTGATGGCGGCGGCGCGCGCGCCCCAGCTGGCCCGGGCGCTCGGGATGGCGGCGCTGCTGTGCCTGGGGATCGAGCGGTCGCCCGCCGCGCGTTACTACGCGTCGCCTGGCGGTTCGCCGGCCGGTGACGGCAGCCGCCACCGCCCCTGGGACTTGACGACCGCGCTGAGCGGGGGACGCGGGATGGTTCGACCGGGCGACACGATCTGGGTGCGCGGCGGCACCTATGCCGGCCGGTTCGACGGAACCCTCACCGGCACGAGCGCCGCGCCGATCGTCGTGCGGCAGTACCCGGGCGAGCGCGCCACGATCGACGGCAATCTCCACGTGCACGGCGCGTACGCGATCTACTGGGGGTTCGAGATCACGCAAACGAGCCCGGCGGCCAATGCCAACGACGCGCTCGAGACGTACGGACCCAACTGCAAGTTCATCAACCTCGTGATCCACGACGCCGGGAAGCAGGGTATCAGCTTCTGGGAGGACGAGGGGACGTCGGAGCTGTACGGCAGCATTGTGTACAACAACGGCACGCACGAGAACTTCGACCACGGCGTGTACGCGGCGAGCGAGGGCGGGGAGAAGTGGATCGTCGACAACATCGTGTTCGACAACCTCGCCTACGGGATTCACGTGTACGCCGGCAGCCGCCACCCCTTTCTCAGCAATGTCCACGTGCGCGGCAATACCGCCTTCAACACCGGGGCGATCTCGCGCGATGGACCGCAGAACGCCAACCTGCTCATCGGCGGGGACGTCCTCACCGAGCACATGAGTGCCGACAGCAATCTGCTGTATTTCCCCGGCACCTCGGGCCGCAACCTGCGCCTGGGGATGCCGCGCGGCGACAACCGCGACATCCTGGTGCGGGGTAACTACGTGGTCGGGGGCGCCGTGACGCTGCTGATGAACGGATGGGCCAAGGCCGAAGTGGTGGACAACGAGTTCGTCGGCGCCGCGGACATCGTCGATCTCACCGCTCGCGGCTCGCTCGCCGCGCACATGTGGCGGCACAACACCTACGTGCGTGATCCCGCGGCCCGCGCGTGGCGCTATCAGAGCGGCGCGTACGACCTGGCGAGCTGGCAGGCGGCCACGGGATTGGGCACCACCGGCACCGCGACCGCGGCGCCGCCCACGACGCCTCGCGTCTTCGTGCGACCGAACAAATACGAACCAGGCCGCGCGACGATCGTCGTCTACAACTGGGGACGGCGGCCGACGGTCACGCTGGATGTCTCAAACATGCTGCGGGTCGGTGCTCGTTTCGAGCTTCGGAACGTGCAGGACCTGTTCGGTCCGCCGGTCGTGAGCGGGGCGTACGCGGGTGGCACAATCGAGATCCCGATGACGGGAGTGGAACTGCCCCGGCCGGCCGGGCGTGGCCAGGCGCCCGCCCTGCCGTCCCGCACCGGACCCGCCTTCGACGCCTTCATCCTGACCAGCGGCGCCCCATCGGCCTTACAGGATGAGATGTAGCCGTTCGCTCCGAACCTGTTGCAGGATTACCACACGGGGGGGAAGTACCACACGATCGCGCACCATAACACGCGGCGGGACAGCATGTTGCGTCTGCAGCCGCGCCGTACGTCTTTTGCACATCGACCCACGATCATGAAGACCAGCGCGCAGCACGCGCAGTGGCTGTTGCGCCTCCTGTGGGAGGTGGATGCCGCGGGAAGCGGGCTCAGCGACCTCGACTGGGACCTGCTGCTTGACGTCGCGCGATCCAACGGCGTATTAGTGCGCACGGCGGAGCGGCTGGCGGCCCAGGGCCTCACCGTCCCGGACCCGTTCGGAGCGGCCGTCGCCCAGGAACGCCGGCGGATCCGCTCCGCGCTCGAGCTGATGCGCCACGTCAGCCGCGCCTGCGAAGCCCACGGCACCACCTTCCTGTTTCCCAAGGCACTTCAGGACTATCCCGACTTCGGCGACGACGTCGACCTGCTGGTGCTGCCGCGCTCCATCCGCGTGGACGGCGGCATCATCGCGGCGCTGCCCGCAACGGCGGTGAGACGTGACCTCGGCGAGTGGTTCGCCGGTGCGACCACGTATCGCGTCGCGGGCTGTCCGTCTCCTCTGGACGTGCAGCATGGGCGCCTGGGCATGATGGGCGAGTACGGTACCTTTCCGTCGGTGCTGATCCGGCATGCCCAGCGGAGCCAAGTCGAAGGGATGGAATTCGTCGTCCCCCGACCCGAGGATCAGCTCGTCCTTCAGGGCATGCAGCGGATCGCGGGTCGCCTCCGAATCGCCTTGTGCGACATCCTCTTCACCGTGTCCACCGTACGCCGCAGCGAGCTGGACTGGGACTATGTGATCGCGACGGCGCGGCAACACGGCGCCCTCCCGGGACTGAGCTGCTATCTGAGCTATGTGCATGAGATCTATCGCGACGTCTGTTGGCGACCGTTGCTACCCGCCGCCGTGTGCTCCTCGCTGATGCTCCGTGGGTGGGGGCGGATCGAGTACCGCGACGGAGGCTATCGCTTCCCGCTCGCTCGCGCGAACGCCCGACTGTACTGGCACCAGTTCCGCCACCAGATCGGTGTGGGCGATTGGGCCGGCGCGGGGCGGCTGTGTCTGATGCCCATCGTCGTGGGTGCCCGCCTCATCGGCCGGTTGACGCGGGCCCCGGAGCCGCCGGCGGCGCCCGGCCACGGCGTGGGTCTGGCGAAGCCGCTGACCCACGTGGGCGTGAGCGACTGATGGCCGAGCGCATCCTCGTGCTCGATGGGTGTACGATCGAATCCCTGGCGTGCGTGCGCTCCCTCGGCCGAGCCGGGTACTGGGTCGCCGTCGGAGCAAAGCGGCGTTGGCCCCTGGCGAGCTGGTCCCGCCATTGCCGGACGCGCTTCCACTACTCCAGGGAAACCCTGGCGGCGTTCGCCATTCTGCGCAGCTGGGCCCACCGGCACGGTGTCCAGGTCGTGCTCCCGCTCACCGAGGCCACGATTCAGCTGTGCAACGCCGAGCGCGACGAGTGGGAGGCGTTGGGGATCGTCGTGGGGTGCGCGCCGGACTCGGTGCTGATACGCGCGTTCGACAAGGCCGAGACCCTGCGGCACGCGATGGCGTGCGGCGTGGAAATCCCGCCCACTCGATTCCCCACGTCGCTCAGCGAATGCCGCGAGGCAGCGGCGGCGCTCGGATATCCCTGTGTCGTCAAGCCACGCTTCACCAGCGCCTGGAACGGCCACGGATTCCTACCCGATCTTGGCCCCACCTACGCGAAGGACCCAGCGGAGCTCGAGGCGGCGGTCCGGTCGCGCCGGCAGGGAGAGTCCTGGCCCCTGATTCAGGCGTTCGTCACCGGGCAGGGCAAAGGTGTCTTCACCGTGTGCGACCACGGGCGGCCCGTGGCCTGGTTCGCGCACGAGCGGCTCCGCGACGTGCGGCCCTCTGGCTCGGGCAGCACGCTGCGGCGCTCGGTGGCCTTGGATCCACGCCTCCAGACGCGCGCGGAGCGGCTGCTGTGCGACATGCAGTGGCACGGACCCGCCATGGTCGAGTTCCGCGACGACGGCGCCGGGGCACCGTGGCTAATGGAGGTGAACGGCCGGTTCTGGGGATCGCTGCAGCTGTCGGTCGCCGCCGGCCGGGATTTCCCGCGCCTCTGGACGGAGATCCTCACCGGTAAGGCGGTGGAGCTGCCGGATGCCTACCGCGAAGGTGTCACGCTGCGCTGGCTCTGGGGCGATATGAAGCGACTGCTTCACATCCTCGCCGGCCGTCCCGCCGGCTACCCCGGTGCCTACCCCTCCGTGGCGGACGGGCTGCGTGAGGTGTTCGGCCGTCAGCCGCCCGGCACCCGGCTCGAAGTGTGGGACCGCACCGATCCCTGGCCGGCCGTCGGCGAGTGGGTGGAGGGCGCCCGCGATCTGGTCACCAAGGCGTTGCGATCGCGCTGACGGCGGGGATGTCTAGCTGATGTGGAAGGCCCGCATCCACATTTCCAACGATAACACGCGAAACAGACCGAGATAGGTCTCCCGGCTCGCGACGGCCGCGCCCGGCGCGGCGTACCAGCGACGCAGGAACTGCGGATCCACGTACTTCTGGCAGCGGAGCGTGTCCTGGATGAGTGCGGTCACTTGAGGCCGTAGATCGCGCGCCAGCCACCGCTGCCCCGGCACCGCAAACCCCAGCTTCGTCTTGCGCATGCGCACCTTGTCGGGGACGACGCCCCGCATCGCCCGGCGAACGGCGAACTTGCTCCAGCCGTTGCGAATCTTCAGATCGTCGGGCAGGGAAATGCCGTAGTCCACCACGTGGTGGTCCAGAAGGGGCACGCGTGCCTCGAGGGAGAACGCCATGGAGGACCGGTCCTCCATGCGCAGCAGCATCGGCAGGGTATCGACAAAAATGTCGTCCAGCTGCATGCGCTGCATGACGCTCGCGTGCGAGTCCCCGGGGCCGTGCTGCGACGCGTAGCGCCACCACCGCGTGGCCGGGGTGCTTTCTCCGGTCACGGCGCGCGTCCAGTCGGAGCGGACGGCCCGCTGCAGCAGCCCGTCAACACCGAGCAGGCGCCGGAGCTGCCGTGGCAGGTAGCGATACCCGTTCCGAAGGTCCAGCACATACCGGTCGCCCTGCAGGAGCATCGCCCCGAATTCCTTCGCCAAGCGCGCCAGGCGGCCCGACCTGAGGAGCGAGGCCAGATACGCGTAGCGGAACTTCGCGTAGCCGCCGAACACCTCGTCGCCGCCCTGGCCGTCCAGCAGGACCTTGACCCCCGCCTCCTTCGCGGCCCGCATGACGCGCCACTGGGCATAGTAGGTGAGCTCGCCGAACGGCATGTCCTGATGCCAGGCGATGCGCTCGAAGCTCTCCCAGAAGTCCTCCGGCGACGGAAACTCGAGGTGCGGCTTCGCGCCGACCGCCCCCGCCACGGCCAGGGCGTAGTCGCGTTCGTCAACGGCGCGATCCTCGTAGCAAGCGGTGAACGTGTGGAAGGTGTCGCCCAGCGCCCTGGCGGCGTCCGGCTGCTCGCGCCAGATCTTGCCGATCAACCCGACGATGGTCGAGGAGTCGAGCCCCCCGCTCAAGCAGCTTCCCACCCGCACGTCGCTGATGAGATGCCGACACGTCGTCTCCGCGAGCAGCGTCCGCAACCCATTCAGCCGCTCGCGGTCGCCGGCGCCGTTGGAAGCCCCGGGGATGAGCTGCCAGTAGGCCCGGGTTGCGAGGTGCCCCGTGGCGGCGTCCACCGTCAGGGCGTGCGCCGGCGGCAGCGCCTTGACCGCCCGCAGCAGGGTGCGCTCGCCATAGTCACAGTTGGCGTGAGCCAGGAACTCGACGACGGCCTCGTCGTCCGGAGTGGCCTCGACGCCGGGGAAGGCAAGCAGCGCCTTGATCTCCGACGCGAAGACGAACGCGCCGGCGGGCCTGGCGTAGTAGAAGGGCTTGATGCCCAGCCGATCGCGGGCGCAAAACAGCCGGCCCCGCGCACCGTCCCAGATGGCGAACGCGAACATGCCGTCGAGGCGGGCGAGACAATCTTCACCCCACTGGCGGTAGGCCTGCAGCAGGACTTCCGTGTCGGTCCGGGTCGTGAACTCGTAGCCGAGCGCTTCCAGTTGCGCCCGGATATCCGGATGATTGTAGATCTCCCCGTTGAAAACGATCCACTGCGGCGACGCGCACGCCGTCATCGGCTGCGCGCCGCGCGGGGAAAGGTCGAGGATAGCCAGCCGCCGGTGCCCCAGCCCCACGGTGAGCGGAGTGTCGCCGTCCCACTGCGTGGTGTGCGGCACGACGGCGTGATGGAACTGACCTCCGCTCAGCCAACCGAGCAGAAACCCCTCGCCGTCCGGCCCGCGGTGTGCCTGGAGGTCGTTCATGCGCTGCAGGGCGGCCAGATCGATCGGGCGGCCGAAACCGACCGCGCCTACGATCCCGCACATAGGAGCTCCCCCTGTCTGGACGTCCGCATTCGCCGGTTTCCCCGCTTGCGTGAGCCGCGCGCCCGCATCCGGACGCCATCTCCGTGACCACCATCACTCAAGAAGCGTGCCGGATTCCGCTGTCCCCGGCGTGCGTAACCTTCCATGCGGCAGCTTGTTACCAGCTGCGCCAGGGTCCCCAAGTGTTCAAGTGCGCAGCGCGTGCCGAGGCAGGCAAAACTGTAGCAGGCGAGATACACCCGGCGGCCGTAACACGGTTCCCCGAAGCGGCACGGGCGCCGGCTGGAGTGCCGGCGCCCGTCACCGCCCCATCTTGGATCGATCGCTCAGGAGCTCATTTGAACTCGTAGGCTCCGATGTCGTAGCCCGCGCCCTGTGGACGCGGCGTGCCGAAGAAGTCGTTCAGCACGATGGACAACGCGATCCCCGCGTTGATCGCGGGACTGCTCGCCTGCAGCCGGAAATCGAGTGCCGATGGGTTCACAAATATCGGGTCCGTGTTCTCGATGTTCGACCCGATCCCACCCCCGCCCACCGCCCCCGTGCTGAGGTTGTGATCGATGAGCGCTCCGCTCACCGTCCCGGAGATGCCGATGTTCTGGCCCGGGAGATAGAAGATGTTGTTCTCGATGACCAGGTTCGTCGTCGAGGCCGCGAGAATGATCTGGCCGTCGCGGTTCGGATTCGGGAACGCGAACGTGTTGTTAACGATGTACAGCTGATTCACGCTCGAGCCGTAGCGCTGGATCCCCCAGCCGCGCGTGATGTTGTAGAACACGTTGTTCCGGATGATCACGTTCGTCCCCTGGCCGTTGTACACGCCGTGGTCGTGGTTCATCCAGTAGTCGTTGCCGGGCTGGCAACCGTTCTCGCCGGCAGCGAACCGTCCGATGTCGTGGACCCAGTTGCCTTCGATGATCAGGTTGTCGCTGTACGCATCGATGGCCGAGAGCCCGATGCCGCTCGATTCGCAGTAGCGGCCCACGTCGTGAATGTTGTTCCCGGCGATCTGGATGTCGTGCGTACCCGTGCTCGGGTCGACGCCGTAGTGGTTCGACCCTTTCATTTCGAACCCTTCCACGCGCACGTAGTTGGTCGAGATGTGGACCACCGTGGCGGAACTGTTGTTCTGCCCGTCGAGCACCGCCCCCCACTTATTCTGTGATCTGAAGACGACGAGGTTACCAGCGGAGCCGCCCCGTCCGATGGACACGACGTCGCTGCCACCGGTGTAGACCCCGTTCCGCACGATGACCATATCGCCCGGATTCACGAGGTCCGCGGCGTGCTGCACCGTCTGGAACGGTCGCGCGCTGTCGCCCGGGTTGCCGTCACTCCCGGCCGGGTCCACGTAGTAGCACCGGCCTCCACCGGTCGGGGCACACCCCGCCGGCGGCGGGGGCGTGCCGACCGCGATCGCGGCGCCGCCGCTCTTGCCTTCGGACGTGGCGGTGATCAGCGCCGTACCGGTCGCCACTCCGGTCACGAGCCCGCTCGAGCTCACCGTCGCGGCCGCGTTGCTGTTGCTCACCCACGTCACCGTACGCCCGGTCAATATGTTGCCGTTCGCATCCTTGGTGGTCGCGGTCAGCTGCACGGTCTGCCCTGGCTGGATCGCCGCCGCCGCCGGGGACACCGTCACCGTCGCCACCGGCGCCACGGTCACCGTGACGGCCGACGTGCCACTCTGCCCTTCGGACGTGGCCGTGATCGTCGCCGAGCCGGCCGTCGCGCCCTGCACGAGACCCGTGCCGTTCACCGTCGCCACCGTGGTGTTGGTGCTGGACCACGTCACGGCGCGACCCGACAGCGCATTGCCGTTCGCGTCCCTCGGCGTGGCAGTGAGCTGTACGGTCTGACCGACCTGCACGCTCGCCGATGCCGGGGCGACCGTGACCGATGCCACCGGCACGAAGGTCACCGTGACGCTCGACGTACCGCTCTGTCCCTCGGTCGTCGCCGTGATCGTGGCCGAGCCGGCCCCTGTGCCGCTGACCAGGCCGCTCCCGTTGACGGTCGCGATCGACGTATTGGTGCTGGTCCACGTCATCACACGCCCCGACAGCGGGTTGCCGCTCGCATCCCTCGCCGTCGCGGTGAGCTGGACCGTCTGCCCGGTTTGCAGGTTGGCGGAGGCGGGTGTGACCGTGACCGACGCCACCGGCACGGTCGTTACTGTGACGGTCGCTGTACCGCTCTTCCCCTCGCTCGTCGCCGTGATCGTGGCCGAGCCCGACCCGGCACCCGTCACGAGCCCGTTCCCATTTACCGTCACGGCCGAGTTGTTGCTGGCCCACGTCACAGCGCGACCCGTCAGCACGTTGCCGAGGGAGTCGGTCGTCGTGGCTTGCAGCTGCGCCGTCGCGCCTGCCAGGATCGTCACCGCCGTCGGCGCCACACTCAGCGCGGACACCGGCGCGAGCGTCACCGTGACGATCGCGGTGTCCGACACCGCGCCCGGAGTGCCGTTCGCGACGACCCGGTATTGGCCGGGATTCGGCCCGGCTTTGTAGTGACCGTAGTGGCGCTTACCGTTGCTGCTCGTGTCGATCATAGTGCCGCCGCTCGCCACGCTCCAGCTCACCGCCACCGTCGCCGTGTCGCCCGTGCTCATGAACGCGACAGCCGTGAAGTCGGCGGTCGCGTTTTGGCGCAGTGTAAGAGTTTTGGGGGAGACCAACAGGTCCGCAATCGTACTGCCGGGATCGACGGCTCGGACGGGCAGCTCGCATGCGACAATCGCCGCCGTGACGAGCACCGCCAGGGACGCCAAGACGACTCGGTCCTTCAGTAGGGCCAGTCGCGACGACAGCTTGTGTTTGAACGTCATTGGTCTCGCTCCGTAGTGTGTGTGCGCTTCACGGCGTGAAGAACTCGTCCATGCCGGGCGCGGTGGCTGCCTGGTTCGGGAAGCTCGTCAGCCCTAACACCTTCCCGGTCAGCCGCAGCGTGCTGGCGTGCTGGTACAGCGTGGTAGACTGATAGCCGCGCTTCACCTTCGCGCTCACCACAACCCACACGACCCGGCCGCCTCCGTGGGTGTTGTCGCCACCCGATTCGTCGAAGAGGATGAGCAGCAGGCCGTCCTGCTGAAACTGGGTGCTGCGGACCAGCGGATCGATGTTGCCCTTGAGCCACGCGTCCGCCGTGCCGAGCGAGCAGTCGTGCGCGTCGTTGCACAGGTTGGGTACGATAAACGAGTAGTTCGGCAACGTGCTGTTCGACAAGTCGCTCGCGAACTGCGTGAACGGCACCACGTGCTGGGCCTGCGCCGCGTCGTCGTGGACGTCGGTCAGATACACCAGCGGATTGTGCCGGCTGGCGTAGCTCCCGTTGTCCAGATCGAGCGTCACGTCGCCGGCCGAGGGGAGATCTTCGGCGTAGGCCTTCCACGTCTTCCCCGCGGCCACCAGGTGCCGCACGATGTTGTCGCTCGACACGGTCTGCGCGTAGCTGTCGTCGTTGGTGATCACGTCCCCGACGGTCATCATGAAATAGTTCCCGATCGAGGGATGCGTGTCGGCGTAGTACTGCGTGGCCAGGCCGTACGCGCCCACCAGGCTGTCCAGGTACGGCATCGCCCCGGTTCCGATCACGTCCGCGTAGTCGGTGTTCTCCTCCACCACCACGAACACGTGCCCGAGCGCCGGTATCGCGCCCCCACTCCCACCGGAGCTTGCCGGCCCGGCTGCCTGCCGGCACGCCGGGACCAGCCAAAGGACGAGCTGCACGATCCGGAGGCGGCTCACGGATTGAAGAACTCGCTCATGTCGGGCGCCGTGGCAGAAGCGCCGGGGAAGACGTTCACGCCGAGGCCTTTGAGAATGAGCCGCAAGGTGCTCGGATGCTGGTACGTGGTCGTGGACTGGTAGCCCCGCTTCGACTTACTCGGGCTGATCGCCGTCCAGAAAACCCGTCCACCGCCCAGCGTGTTGTCCCCGCCAGCCTCGTCGAACACGATGATCAAGAGGCCATCCTGCTGGAACACGGGGCTCGCGATCAGTGGCGCGATGTTGCTCTGCAACCAGCTGTCCGCCGTACCCAACGAGCAGTCGTGCGCGTCGTTGCACAGGTTGGGCACGATGTTCGAGAACGTAGGCAGCGTGCCGTTCGCCAGGTCCGTCGCAAACTGCGTGAAGGGGACGTTGTTGCACCCCTGCCCTGTCGGGTCGTTGGCCACATCCGAGAGCAGCGGGAAGATGTTGTGCTTCCGGGCATAGTTCCCCGTGTCCCCGCCGAGATAGCACGCGTTCGGGATGCTTTCCGCATACGACTTCCAGGTTTTCCCGGCCGCGACCAAACTGCGGACGATATTCGGCACGTTCTCGATGGTCGACGAGCCATCGTCGTTCGTCAGAACTTGACCCGTCGCCAGCTCGAAGTAGTTCCCGATGGATGGGTGCGTGTTGGCGTAGTACTGCGTCGCCAGCCCGTACTGCTGCGCCAGGCCGGTCAGGTACGGCATCGACGAGCTGGTGACATCCACGTAGTCGGTGTTCTCCTCCGTCACGACGAACACGTGCCCGAACTGCGTGCCGCCGGAGGACGTCGTCACCGTCACCGCCGACGTACCGCTCTGCCCTTCGCTCGTCGCCGTGATCGTCACCGGACCGCCCGCCGCGACACCGCTCACGAGCCCGCTGCCGTTCACGCTGGCGATCGCGTTATTGCTCGACTGCCAGGTGATGACCCGGCCTGTCAGCGGATTGCCGTTCGCGTCCTTGGGCGTGGCCGTGAGCTGCAACGTGCTCCCCACGGCGACGCTCGCCGTGGCCGGCGTGACCGCCACCGAGGCGACCGGCACAGGCGTGACGGTGATGGATGACGTGCCACTTTGCCCTTCGCTCGTGGCCGTGATCGTCGCCGAGCCCGCCACTTTCGCGGTCACGAGCCCCGTGCCGTTCACGCTGGCGACGGTCGTGTTGTTGCTCGACCACGTCACCGTCCGGCCGGTCAACACGTTGCCGTTGGCGTCCTTGAGCGTCGCCGTCAGCTGTTGCGTCTGGCCCGCCTGTACGCTCGCCGAGGGCGGGGTCACGGCCACCGTGGCCACCGGCACGCCGCTCACGGTGATGCTCGCCGTGCCGCTCTGGCCCTCGCTCGTGGCCGTGATGGTTACCGATCCGGCCACTACGCCCGTGACCAGACCACTGCTGTTCACCGTGGCGACATTGTTGTCGCTCGACGACCAGCTGATCGCGCGGCCCGTCAACGGATTGCCGTTGGCGTCCTTGGGCGTGGCCGTGAGCTGCACCGTCTGACCGATCGCGACGGTCGCCGAGCTCGGCGTCACCGTGACCGAGGCCACCGGCGCGACCGTGACGGTGACGGTCGCCGTCCCGCTCTGGCCTTCACTCGTCGCCGTAATCGTCACTGGACCACCGGGTCCGACACCCGTGACAAGCCCACTGCTGTTCACCGTGGCGATCGTGTTGGCACTCGACGACCAGCCGATCGTCCGGCCGGTCAATGGATTGCCGTTCGCGTCTTTGGGCGTGGCCGTGAGTTGCACCGTCTGCCCTTGGAGCACGCCCGCGGATGTCGGGGTGACCGTCACCGATGCCACGGGCACCGTGGGAACGATTTTCGCCAGATACTCCTGAACCACCCACCCGCTCGGGGCCGACGCAAACAGGACGTGGTAGCGGATAGCGCCGTCGCCTCCGGGCGTCGTGTTCAGCACCGGCCCGGAATCGACCACGCCCCGCGCACCAGCCGACTGCGTCCCGATGACGCTCGGCGGCGTCCCGGTCGACGGGTCCGCGGGTGGTTGCGAGATGTTCCGCACCCAGGTGGCGGTCGTCGCCTGCACGCTGTCCCCGATGGCGAGTTGGCCCGTCGGCGCAGTCACAGTGATGGCCGCCGTCCCGCTCTTCCCCTCGCTCAATGCCGTGATCGTCGCCGACCCGGCACCCGCGGCGGTCACCAACCCGGTGGCACTGACGGTCGCGGCCGAGCCGTTGTTGCTCGACCAGGTCACAGGCCGGCCGGTCAACGCATTGCCGTTCGCGTCCTTGGGCGTAGCCGTGAGCTGCACCGTCTGCCCCACGGTCAGGCTCGCCGTTGTGGGGCTCACCGTGACCGATGCGACCGGGATGCTCGAGACCGTGACGCTCGCGGTCCCGCTCTTCCCCTCACTCGTCGCGGTGATGGTCGCCGTGCCGGCACCCGCGGCGGTCACCAACCCGGTGCCGCTGACGGTCGCCACCGCGCCGTTGTCGCTCGACCAGCTCACCGTCCGGCCGGTCAGGACGTTGCCGTTCGCGTCCCTCAAGGTCGCAGTGAGCGGCGAGGTCTGGCCGGGCTGCAGGTTGACCGCGGCCGGGCTGACTGTCACCGTGGCGACCGGCGCCGCCGCGCAGGCCACCGTGATGTCGGCCCGTGCGGAGAGGTTGCCCGGCGCACTCGTGGCCGTGAGGGTGTACTGGCCGCAGCTCACGTTGTGGTAGTGCCCGTAGTGGCGGCCGCCGGCGGAGTTGGTGTCGACCGTGCCGCCCGACGCGCTCCAGGACACACCGATCTGCGCCGTGTCGCCGACGGCGGTGAAGCCGACGGCCGTGAAGTCCTGGATTTGGCTGGGCTGCAGTGTGGCGCTGCTGGGAGAGACGACGAGTTCCGTGACGGTCGAGTTGGGTCCGCTGATGCCGATCGGCTTTTCGCAGCTCGCGACAAAGGAGAGGGCCAGCGCGAGCAGCGCGCCTCGACGCGGACGACCCTTGAGAAGGGCGAGACGGTAGGCCAGCTTGTGTCCGAACGGCATAGCACGCCTCCACGGGGGGTACAAACGAACGGGCCGCCAGCGTCGACCCGTGTCGAATCGCTGGCGGCCCGGCGAGCGTAGCGGAAGACCCGCCGTAGCCCCGTGGCTCTGCGTCACCGCCTTTCGGCGGTTTTGCTCTGAGCAGCGTGCTCTCAGGCGGCAAACTACCGGCCGCCTCGCAAGCACGGCGGTGACCTAAATCACGGGAGGCCGCCTACAATGTCATGTGTTGCGCGTGCAACACTTAGCGGTCGGCTCGAAGCCCGCGATGTCCCGAGACGCAACGTCCGTCAGTGGAACGTCCCGCTGCCGGAGTCGGTGAACGAATCCCCCGCGACGGGAATGAACTGCCACGTATAAGAACCGTTCGAGAATGTCAGCTTCAGCACCCCGTGAGAGGCGTTGTCCCTCCCTCCGATCGGTGAGGTAGATCACCTTGCGGCGGCCCGCGCCCTACGACCCGATCTCGACGCCCACGCCGTAGCGCCGCAGCTTCCCGAGGAGCGACGCCTCGACTCGGGCCGTCACCTCAATCACTCCGTCCACCTGGGCTTCGGCCATGACTTCCGCATCGCGATGCAGGGTGGCGAGCAGCTTACCGTTGCCGAGGGGCACGCGGATCCGGGCGATCGGGCGCAACGCCTGCGCGGACGTGCGGAGCACGCTCCGCAAGCCGTCCACGCCGACCGACTGTGGACTGCGGTTGGCGGAGGGCGCGACACACGACGCCAGCACGGCGTGCGGGTACCGCTCGCGGACCTGAGCGAGGAATTCCGCAGGCTCGGGCAATAAGTCCGCCTTGTTGAAGACGTACACGACGCGTTTGCGCTCCGGACCCGGCGCTCCCCGGTCACCGCTCCCCGTTTCGCCCTCGTACAGTCCCATCTCTTCGAGCACGGCCTCGACCACCTGCGCCTGCCCTTCCCACGCGGGGTGCGCCGCGTCGATGACATGCAGCAAGAGGTCGGCGTCGCGCGCTTCCTCGAGCGTCGCGCGGAACGAGGCGACGAGGTGGTGGGGCAGCTTGCGGATGAATCCGACCGTATCGGTGAGGCGGAAGCGATACCCGCCGCCCACTTCCACTTCGCGCGTGAGCGTGTCGAGGGTCGCGAACAACCGATCTTCGACGAACACATCGTCGCCTGACAGGGCGCGCAGGATGCTCGACTTGCCGGCGTTCGTGTAGCCGACCAGCGCGGCCGTGGGGAGGGGGCGGCGCCCCTGGCGTTGATTGGCGCGATGATCGGCCACGTCCTCGAGCCGGCGGCGCAGCGTCGCGATCTTCTTGCGAATCGCCCGCCGGTCGGTCTCGAGCTGCGTCTCGCCGGGTCCCCGCAGGCCGATGCCGCCGCGGATGCGCGACAGGTGCGTCCACATCCGGGTCAGCCGAGGCAACAGGTACTCGAGCTGCGCCAGCTCGACCTGCATCCTGGCCTCGGCCGAGCGGGCACGCGTCGCGAAGATGTCGAGGATCAGCTCCGTGCGATCCATCACCCGCAGCGACAGCGCTTCCTCGAGGTTCTGTCCCTGCACCGGTGACAACGGCTCGTCGAACAGCACGAGGGTGGAGCGGGCCTGCTGCAGCACGCCTTTCATCTCCTCGACTTTGCCCTGACCCAGATAGAAGTTGGGGCTGGGTGCTTCGACCCGCTGGTAGGTCCGCCCGACCACCTCGGCGCCCGCCGTGTCCGCAAGCCGGTAGAGCTCGTCCAGGTGGTCCTCCACCTGGACCGCGTCCGCAGAGCCCTTGCGCGGGGCGCCGACGAGGAAGGCGCGCTCGGAAGGTGGCTGGATGTCGATTAGCTGTCGGATGCCTGAACCTCCCCGGGTGCCACAGGTCTGGACTTCAAGTTACCGAATCAGCTTCCTCAAAGGCACGTTGCCCGTCCCCCGAAGCACCACGGTCTTGTCCCCGAGTGGGGTGTCGACGAACACCCGCCCCGTGATCCCGTAAGCTACCGCCTGCCGGGTCACCAGGGCTTTCGCCCCCGCCCCGACACCAGCCCACTCGAACCGCACGGGTACGACGACTCGGTTGTGATTCGTCGGCGACAGGTCCAGCGGCCGGTCCAGCAGGGCGTCGCCGAAGTGCCTGCCTTCGAGATCGATTCCGACCTCCAGGCGGGTAGAGCGAATGCGGTAGTCATTGGGGTTAAAGGCGTCGAACACCAAGTCGAACGTGCCGCCCGTCAGGCCGATCCCCGTGATGTCGATTTCTTGCAGCGTGAGCTCGGGCTCCTTGAACGTCAACCCACGCAGCGTAGCGCAGGCGGTAAACAGGGCCACGCAGAGAACTGCGTACCTCATCTTGTCGCCTCCCCGCCGGTCGCGGTTTCGTCCGTCGTCGTACCACCCGTCGCCTTGTGCTTGAGCTCTGCCCACCACTCCATACGCTTTTTGATGTCCTTTTCGAATCCGAACTCCGTCGGCTCGTACCATCGCTGCCCCCGCAGCGCCTCCGGGAGATACTCCTGCGGGACGAAAGCGTGCTCGAACGCGTGCGCGTACTTGTACCCGGCACCGTACCCAAGCTCCTCCATGAGTTTGGTCGGGGCATTGCGAATGTGGAGCGGTACGGCTTCGGCGGGATGCTCCGCGGCAGCCTCCATGGCCTGCGCGAACGCCGAGTAGACGCGGTTCGATTTGGGCGCCGTGGCGAGGTATACGGCGATCTCGGCGAGCGCCAGCTCACCCTCCGGTGATCCCAGGAAGTGGTAGGCGTCTTTCGCGGCGAGCGCGAGCGCCAGCGCCCGCGGGTCGGCGAGCCCCACGTCCTCCGCCGCGATGCGGACCAGGCGGCGCGCGATGTAGAGCGGATCCTCCCCGCCCGCGAGCATGCGCGCCAGCCAATACAGCGAGCCCTCCACGTCCGACCCGCGCACGGCCTTGTGCAAGGCGGAGATCAGGTTGAAGTGCTGCTCGCCGGATTTGTCGTAAACGGGGAGAGGCTTCTCGAGAGCGGAGACCACAACCTCGCGGGATGCGGGATGCGGGAGGCGAGATGCGTGGACGTGTTGCAAAACTGCTTCGAGGCCATTGAGCGCACGCCGAGCGTCGCCTTGGGCGTAGGTCACCAGGGCCTCTACGCCTTCGGGACTGACGCATCCCGCCTCCCGCATCTCGCATCCCGTCTGCTCCAGGGCGCGGCGAACGATCTTGCGGACGTGCTCGTCTTTCAACGGCTCGAACACGAACACCCGACACCGGGAGAGCAGCGGTGCCGTCAGCTCGAAGCTCGGGTTTTCGGTCGTGGCGCCAATCAGCGTGATGATCCCGTTCTCCACCCAGGGCAGAAACGCGTCCTGCTGCGCCCGGTTGAAGCGATGGATCTCGTCGCAGAAGAGGATCGTGCCGCGGCCCTCGTACTTGAGTCGCTCTTCCGCTTCCTTGATGATTTCCCGCACCCGCGCCACGCCCTCGGTCACCGCGGAAAACGGCTCGAAGTGACGGTCGGTGTAGTTGGCGACGAGGCGGGCGAGGGTGGTCTTCCCGGAGCCGGGCGGCCCCCAGAGGATGCACGACCCGACGTCGCCGCGGCGGATCAGCTCGCCCAGCGGCTTGCCGGACCCGAGGAGGTGCTCCTGGCCGAGGAATTCCTCGAGGGTCGTCGGGCGCATGCGGGCCGCGAGAGGCTCGCCACTGCCCCGCTTACCGCTCCCCTGGAAGAGCGTGGGTTCAGACACCGGGGAAAGGGGAATGGGGAAAGGGGAAAGGGATCACGGACCTGCACCTTTTGGCACCGGCCTGCACGCATACGATGTCACGCGAATGAAGCCGCACAAGCAGATTGCCGCTGTGAAGCAACTCGCGTCCCTTGAGGCTTGGAACTGCGCGAATGCGCTGGCGCGTTCGGCCTACCGGCTCACCCTCCGAAAGCCGCTCAGTAGTCACTTCGGCCTCTCCGACCAGATCCGTCGAGCGGCGGTATCGGTACCCGCCAATATGGTTGAAGGATATGCCCTCGGCACGACGCTTCAATTCATCCGTTGTCTCCGCATTGCCTTTGGCTCCGCGGCGGAGCTTCACTGCCAACTTGAAATCGCCAGGGACTTGGATCTTCTGGGCGATGGCGGCGGTGAGGCCGAGCTCAAGTTGGCCGAGCGCGTCATTCGACTCCTGGTTGGACTCCTGCGGAAGCTCGGCGCACGAACTCCCCACACACCATTCCCCTTTCCCCATTCCCCTTTCCCCGTCAAGAAAAGGAGTCAAGAATGGCCTTCGTGACATAGAATGTCGCGGCTCCCGCAAAAAACGCCGCCGGCAGCTTCCACCCGCGCTTGCCTTGGAATTCCGGCACCAGGTTCGACGCCGCCACATAAATCGTGACGCCGGCGGACAACGCAAGCCCATGGTGGACCAGGAACGAGATCTGGTCCGTGAGCACCACGCCCGCCAGCGTGGCGACCCCGAGCATCGCCGCGGCGCCGATCGCCTGCCCGCCCGTCCGCCCGCCCGCCATCATCAGGCTCGACACCGTCACGCCCTCCGGCAGCTTGTGGAGGAAGATGGCGATGAACACCATCAGGCCCAGCGCCGGGCGCACGAGAAACGCGCTGGCGATGGCGAC
>Ga0137409_10000158_pt1 | contig 66834 bp, 81 predicted proteins | sample CZODoug1_16funga_FD_122059 | JGI IMG/M metagenome (GOLD analysis project Ga0137409, IMG submission 122059) | Vadose zone soil fungal communities from Angelo Coast Range Reserve, California, USA - CZODoug1_16fungal (Hybrid Assembly) | ecosystem: Environmental > Terrestrial > Soil > Vadose zone... | reverse complement strand
GTCATGACGCTGATAGGGACGATGGTCTGGCACTCCGGGCACGCCTTGACTGGCGCTCCCGTGACGCCGGGCTCGCCAGGCCCGGGGCGGTCGCGGACCTGAACCTGGTCGATCGGGCCGTGGCGCTCGATGTTCCCGGCGAAGTCGAGCACGAGGCAGTTCTTCTTACCCGTCTCCGGCGAGAGGCGCATCCCACGGCCGACGATCTGGACGTATAGGCCAGCGCTCTTCGTGGGACGCAGCATGATCAGAGCGTCTATGGGCGGAGCGTCGAATCCGGTGGTGAGGACGTCGCAGTTCGTGAGGACGCGGATGTCGCCGGACTTGAACTTAGCCAGCGTGTCAGCGCGCTCGCGGTCCGGTGTATCGCCCGTGACGGTCTGCGCGGCGTACCCGCGCCGGCGGAACTCGTCGCGGACGTGGTGCGCGTGCTCGACCCCGGAGCAGAAGATGATCCAGCTGCGGCGGTCCTTGCACAGCTTCTCGATTTCGTCAGCCGCCGCGGTGGTGAGGGCGCCCTTGTCCATGGCGTCGTTGAGCTGGTCGGGGATGAACTCGCCGCCGCGCGTGCCCACGCCGGACAGGTCGGGCGTGACCAGGCCGCGCTTGGAGATCAGGTTCGACAGGAAGCCTTCGTCAATCAGCCGGCGAACGGTCACCTCGTAGGCCACGCCGTCGAACAGCTTCTCGTCGCCACTGTCCAGCCGTCCAGTTTTCAGGCGGTAGGGCGTGGCCGTCATGCCGATGACCTTGACCTTCGGGTTGAGGGCGCGCTGCTCCACCATGAAGCGCCGGTACATGCCGTCGCCTGCCGGCGGGATCAGATGGCACTCGTCCACCATCACCAGGTCGAACGCGCCTAGCTCTGCGGCCCGGCGGTGCACGCTCTGGATGCCTGCCACGGTGATCTGGTAGCCGACGTCGCGGCTGCCGAGCCCCGCGCTGTAGATGCCGATGGGGGCCTCGGGCCAGATCTTAAGCAGCTTGTGCGTGTTCTGCTCCAGCAGCTCCTTTACGTGCGAGACCAGGAGGACCCTGGTACTCGGGTACAGGTCGATCGCCTCATGGGTGAACTTGGCCTGGATGACGCTCTTCCCGGCCGCTGTCGGGAGCACGAGGAGCGGGTTGCCCTCTTTCGAGGCGAACCACGTATAGAGGCCGTCGATGGCCTCACGCTGGTAGCCGCGGAGGTTCACTTCAGGCGTCCGCGATTTCCGCGATGCTCGTTGAGGACCATCTTCGCGCCGATCTCTTCGGCCATGTCTATGCCGTGGCACTCGGCCAAATCTAGGACGCGAAGAATTATGTCTGCCAGCTCTGAGCCGAATGCCGGAGTGGGTTTCTCTCCCCTGCATTCGTTGACAGCTTCGCCTACTTCAGAAGCGACGAGGGCAAGCCGCTCTAGTACGGTGCCGCTCTTGTGCCAGCCCATGAGCTCCACCCAGGCGTGGTGCTGGCGCGCGATGAAGTTGATGTCCGTCGTCATCACGCTGGCTCCGGCTTGGTCTGCGTGTCGGCGATCGTGTAGTGGTGCGGGTTGTGCTCCTTGAACAGCTCCTTCAGGTGCTTGACGGTGGTCTCCAGCGCGTCGATATGCGCCGCTGCGTCCAAGGACGGAGGACGGTCGTCGGTCAACTTTCCAGCCAGTTCCGCGTCGAGCACGATCATGTAGCAGGCGATCAGGGACGCGAGGTGGTGAACCCTGGTCTTGGGGTCTCGGTTCTGGCCGTTCCACCACTTCTGCCCGTGGCGCTGATCCGCGCTGCGGTAGATGGACGCGCGCACTCCGGCGACGCGCCAGTTGGCGGTGCCGTACTTGAGAGCGCCCTCGAGGAAGGCGAGCGCCACCTCGGCGAGCGCCGGGGTCGGGATAAGGTGCAGAGGCAGCTTGTCGCTGCCGATAACGTCTTTCGGGTTGCTGAGCTTCTGGTCGAGCGCGTTCATGTTCCAGTCCTGTAGAAAACGTCCATCACGCAACGCTCGAACTGGCCCCACGAGTGAATACGCGGCGAGAACGTGGAGTGCTGGTTCCACGGCCTGTCCCACATGAACACGCGGCCCTTCGTGTTCGCGGCAAGGTCCTCGCAGTTCTCCGGCTTGTCGTCCAGGTACACGTCGCACTGCGGAACGACGCTTGACTTCGGCTCTTGGTCCGTCAGCACGTGAATGCCTGCGAGCGGGAGCTGCTGGTAGGCCAACCACGCCAGCGTGTCCGTTACGGCCTGCTTCGGACGGTGCGTGATCACCACGACATCGCCTAGCTCTGCCAGCTTGCGGATCGCCTTGATCGTTCCGGGATATAGATGCCCGTGGCGGAACAGCCCTAGCCGCACGGCTTCCTTCCACAGCCATTTCCAGTCGTCGGCGTGAACGTTGTCCTGGATGTAGTTCCAGTGCGTGCACTCGGTCCCGAGCGGACCGTCTTTTTTGTAGGGGCTGTTCGGAAGGATCTCGCGCAACATGTAGCGCGCGGTCTTGTCCCATTGGTACATCACGCCGTCGATGTCGATGCCCCACCGCTTCACTATGCTCATTCAAATCTCCAGTTGTCCGTTCGGCGGCGGTGGCGGCAACGCGACCAAAACTAAGGTCAAGAGTTAGCGCCGCCACCTACGCCTACTGAGAGCCGTTTTGGTTTGTTCACGTGGGGATCGGTCAACCCCTAGCGCCCTTAGAGCCCCGCCGCTAAACGGGTACTCGTCTACGACCGGGCGCGGCCGTCCAGCGGAATTCCTACGGCAGCTCCACGCGACCGCGACCGCTGCCTTGGGCTGCGTGCCTGCCGAACTCGAGGATGCCGTCGAATAGCGCGTCGTCGAACGCGTTGGATTTCGGAGCGGCGTCCTTCTCCAGCGTTTTCTTGAAGTAGCCGTTCATCGCGTGGTGGTACACGACGATGCCCTCGGGGCGCATGAACCCAGGCGCCGCGTAGCTGCCGCAGCGGCGCATGCCGTCGAGCGCGGCATCGACCGCAGCGGTGTCGAACGGACCCTCGTAGATCACCGGCACTACCGAGCAGCATTTCGGCGCTGGCGTGCGCGGATCGTCCAGGCCCAGGATTGCGTCGGGCTCGGCCCACCGGCCCGTGTTGAAGAGGCTGAAGCGCTTCTCCTTCAGGCCGTACCCGCGTTGAATGCCGCCGCCCCACCACTCGCCGTAGTGGCGTCCCGCTCCGAGCCCGGCGATGAGTTGCTGAAGGTGAGCGTCGCCCCACGCGCAGAACCCGTAGTTGTCGTGCTCCTTTCCGGGCATGAGCCAGCGGGAGCGCGACCCGAAGCGCGTGACGAACACGCCGGGAAGAGGCTCCTCGATGAGGATTTGCGCGTTCGTGCCGTCCAGCTTCTCGGTCACGGTGCACGTGCGGGACAGCCGCGGGATCTTTGGGAATTCCTCGAAGCCCGCGTTTTCGTGAAATGCTTTGATCAGTCCGGTGAGTTCATGCGGGTTCACGTGCGATCTCCTGTGGTTGCGGTTTGACGGTGGCGTCAGCCTCGACCTTGAGCGCGTCCACGCCCGGGTCGCCGACGAGCCTTGGCGGGCAGCCGTTCAGCTCGGCGCTCGAGTACATGCAGATGACGCCGTGCTCGACGAGCGCCCCTTCCAATCCATCAGGGAAGGGCTCGTCAGCGACGCGCCTGTGGTTGCAGAAGTTGCGGCCGTTCAGCTTGTTCCGGTAGATCACCCAATCGTCGCCGGCCACAAGCGGCTCGGCCCAGGGCAGCAGCGCGGGGATGAACACGTGCGTCACGCAGCCCTTGAGCTGTTCCGCGTAGCTGAGGGAGCACCCGTACCGAGCGCAGCCCCAGGGCGCTTCCTCGCGCGCAGGCTGGTCGGTGATCGGCGTGGAGTGCGCGCAGGTGCGGCAGCTCATGGCCGGGGCACGACCGCCGTGGCATGTGCCCCTGTGGTCGCAGAGGTTGCACTCGTAGAAGGACGGGTCCTCCGAGATCTTGGAGAGCGGTTCCGGCGCCTCGATGATGGTCTTGGCCTTGGCCCGGTCCAGCTCGAAGGCGTCCTTGTCGAACTCGACGCGCTCGAGGTCGATCTCGTCGTTGTCCTTGCATACCGGGAAGTAGGCGGCGCGCTTCATGCCGGACCAGCCCATGTAGGTGTTCATCTGGTGCCAGTGCACCGGCTTTGACGCCTTCACCCCGTTCTTCTTGAACGCGTCGAACGACTTGGTGTTGTGGGTCTTGAACTCGCCTACGTGCCAGGTGGAGGGCGCCTCGACGAGTCCCTTGAGCGAGGCGTCCATTGAGCCGGAGAAGTGGCCTCCGTGGTCCAGGAACCGGAACTGCTTGCCGGTCTCCGGATCGCGGTCGTACACCGTCACGCCAGCGTTGCGCAGGTCGGCGACGAGTCGCCCCTCTTCGCGCTGCCCCGTGTCGAACAGGCGCAGCATGCGGCCCTCGAACACGCGCCGCGTCGCCCACCGGAAGTCGTACCAAAGGGCGCGCCGGCATTCCTTGCCGATGATGGACGCGCCCAGGTGCGGCCTCGGGTCCTGGTTCGTCGCCTTGGACCAGTGCTCGTAGATCTTGACAACGGTGGTGAACTGCTTCTCGGGTAGCGCGGCCATCAGCGCTTCTTATCGTGGCGCGTGACCTTGCGCTGTTTGCGCGAGCCAGTCAGGCGCCGGCGCTGACGCGCGGTCCACGGGAAGCGCGGGTCCTTCTTGTCGTAGGTCTGCTTCGCGCTCATGACTTAGGCTTCTTCTTCAGGTACTCGTGCTCGAGCGAGTCTATCCCGTCGAACACGCGCTTGATCTCTCCGAGAGAGACGGTCTGCCCGCGGCGATCGCGCGGCGCGGCGTGCTGGATCAGCAGGAGCAGAGCGCGGTCGCTGAGCGGCCCTGCGCGCAGCTTGCGGACACCATCCGCGACGGTCTTGATGCTCTCGGCGATGATCTCGACCGGGGTATCGTCCAGGTTCACGACTGTCGCTTTCATCAGAACTTCACCTTGAACTGGACGGCCACGACGCCGCCCTTGCCTGCGATGGGCGGAGCGGCGAGCATGTTGACCCCGAAGCGCTCGCCCTCGATCTGCGCGAACGGGACGCCGTAGGCGCGCACGCGCTCGTGGTAGGCACAGCTCGTGGTGGTGGTGGTCATTGGGCTCGCGGTGGCGGTTGGTCCAGACTGGTGCGTCTCGCAGGTCATGTTCCCGTAGCCTGTTAGGGCTGCTCCCATGAGGCCGAAGCGCACAGGCCCCAACGACAGCGGCGTGTAGGAGAAGCCGGCGTAGAACGACTCCCGCCAGAAGGAATTCTTGTACTCGCCGACGATCAGCCGCAGGTGCGCAACGCTGGTGTCCTGCTCGAGGCCGATGCCGTAGTTCTCCTCGTTGTGCGGCGTGGAGCGCTCGAAGTGATGCGAGACGCCTCCGAGCGATACCCAGGTGTCGGCGTGCGCGACGCTCGAAGCGCCGAACACTATCGCCACGATGACGGCGACGTAGACGAGGATGGCGTAGATGACCCTCACGACCACACGCCCACCCGGACGCCGAAGATGTAGAACCCCCGCGTGTAGATCTCCTGTGTGTCACGCTTGGTTAGCCACACGGCGGAGAGGAACGGGATGTACCAGACGTAGCGAAGAAAAAGCGGTGGCATTTCAGAACCCCCTCATGCGTTTGTAGGTTTCGATCAGACCGAAGAACGAGTCGAGCACGCGGCTCGGCGCGCAGAAAATAGCGGCGGCGATGTCAGCGAGCCGGCGCATGGACTTCCAGGTACTCTTGATAGGGAATCATCCACGGCTGGAGCGTCCTGAACTGCGAGAACGGCGCGACAGTGGTGTCGCCGTCCATCCAGTAGACGGTGACCAGCCCGTCCACCAGAGCCCAACAGCCGAAGAATTCCTCGTCGCGGGTGAACGAGTACACTTCCTTCCGGCCCTCGGCGTCCAACTCCTTGATGGTGCACTTGTGCTCGAACAGCACCATCCATCCGCCGCCGCCGTTCTTGACGAACATCGTGTCCGCCTTGGCGGCCTGCGCGCATATCAAGATGAGCGCCACCACGCCTAGCCACACCGCCATGGTGTAGAGCAGATACAGAATCATGTTTCTCACGTAAGCCTCCTGGCTTTAGTGGGAGCCCCGCGACCTGCGCACCGCCGGGAAAGGAAGGAAACCGGCGTTACGGTGTGCGGCAGGCGCGGGGCGTGACCTTTACTTCGCCCAGGGCGGAGTCGAGGGACGCGGGGCCGGAGCCGCCGGAGCCTGCGGGACCGGAGCCGTGGTGGCGGCGGCGCTCACCTGCGCCGCGGCGGAGGCGGGGTGGTAGCCCTTGAAGTAGTTCTCCGCCTTGCGCGCCGGCTTGTTCTTCACCGGGTCGGCGGCCTTGGCGGGCTCGTAGCCGATGTCGAGCAGCAGGGGGATGCTGTGCAGCTCGTTCGAATCGCTCGGTCGCGGCTTGCCGACGGCCTTGCAGATCGCGGCCAGCTCGCGCTCGGCGATGTCCACGGCCTGCTTGTTCTTGTTGACGAGGTTGAGGCGCGTCCACAGGCGCCGACCTTTGTGCGGGCCGTCGAGCACCGAGAATTCGCACTCGAGGTACTGGCCCGTGCCGTCCTTCGTGGGCTTCATCTGCGACGCGACCATCATCCCGAGCGCCTTGCACTCGGGGAAAGCGTCGAAGTCGAGCATGTCGCCCTTGGTGCTTGCATCGAAACCTGTGAGATTTGCCATTGCTGTGCTGAGCTCCTGTTGTGGTGAAAGGGTTACGTTTGCGCGGCCGAGGCGGTGAGCGCGTCGGCGAATGCCTGCCACGAGAGATCCATTTCCTCGGGGAGGCTGTATCGGTTCTTGGCGAGGTACGCGGGCTTCTCGGTCGTGTACATCATCCGTTGCCCGGTGGTGACGCCGCGCGCCACCTTCTTGTTGAAGCCGACGTCCTCCTTCTGGATGACGGTTTTCCAGTTGGTGAAGAACACCGCGTCGGCCCACTCCTGCAACAGCGCGGAGGCCGAGTTATGCAGCTTCGGCGTGTAGCGGTCGTAGGGCTCGACCTCGGGTGAGTCGAAGCGCTTGATCTGGCAGTGCGCGGTGACGATGGAGGCCATGTTCTTCGTGTCGCGCAGAGCGTTGAGACCGCTGAGCACGCTGCGCCACTGGTCGAGCGCGAATCCGTAGCCCTTGCCGTAGCCGAACTCCTCGATGTCGGCCTTGCCGTGAAGCGCGCAGGTCTCTTTCCAGATGAGCGGTTCGAGCCAATCGGCGGAGTCGATGACCACGGTGCTGAACTCGTGGTCGTCGGTGTAGAGCGTGGACAGCGCGCCGTTCACGTCGGCGAAGGTCTGCGCGAGCGGGAATGACGTCACGTCCAGCGTGCCCAGGCCGTCCTCGGTCTGGATGAACACCGGGGCCGGCGCGCTCGCGCCGAACGATGACTTGCCCAGGCCGTGCGGTCCGTAGATGACGATGCGGGGCGGCCGGACGTTGCGACCCCTCTTCAGACTTGCGAGACTGACTGCCATTTAGAGGCTCCCTGGTGTGGTGGCGCGCTTGATCGCGTCGTAGATCAGTGCGCGAAGTTCGGAATCGGTGAGGACGTAGACTCTGGCGGTGAACGTTGTGCTCCAGCCGGTCGCATACCAGTCGCAGTGGTACTCGTCGCGCTTCGGCGAGAGATCGAGGTTCAGCTTCTTGGCGATCTCGCCCCCGAGGCGGTAGCCGATTTCGCTATTGACGTACTCGCGGCACTTGGATTTGGGGTGGCCCATAAATGCATTGCTGACCGACACGTCGGAGCCGATGAGGTACCTTCCCGCGTCCTTCATCAACCTGCCGGTGAGCCCGACGTCGGGCGTGTGCGGCTTGCCGATCTGGCTCTGCGCTTTCTCCAGCGTGGCGGCCATGTCGAGCATGACGTCCGCGATCATGCGGGCGCTCTCCTCCGCAGCGGAGACGGTGTTCTTGGCGTCCTCTGTGGCGCTGAGCTGCTGCGGGGTCGCGCACTCGTAGCCCATGGTGTCGGCGGTGTGGTCTTGGTGTGGCATACGTTCTCTTGGCATGGTCAGTGGACGGTGAAGTGCTCGGGGTAGGCGCGGGCGATGCGACGCGCGAGGCGCGTGTGCTGCCGCGTGGATGAATGCGGGTACACTCGTGGCGCCTTCTTGACGTGCGCTTTCCCGGGTGTGCTCGCCTTTGCTGCGAATACGGCTACGAACCGCTCGAAGAAGGAACTGAGCTGCTTCTGGCGGTCGTCCAGACGCTCCAGGAGACCCTTGCGGGTGCTGGCGTCCGTGAATCCGTCACGTTTCTTCTCTGACGTTTCGTCAGGCTTTGGAGGTAGTCTGCGGCCCGCGGGAACCATCCCGCCGTAGATGGATCGGACGGTGATGACGGGGCCTGGCTCCCACTGGCGACGCTCCTCGAAGGTGCACGAGGGATCGTTGTGATCCGGGAAGCCGCGGAAACCGAGAAAGGCGTGTAGTGTTTTCCTTACACCCCTCGTAGGGAGAGACTTCGGTTCGCTGGCACTATTTCCGCGAACGATTGAGCGCCAGAGCTTCTTAGCTGCTTTCTTCGAGATCGTTGGTCCGATCTCTTTGCACATCATCCTGATGCGCTTCGCGAGTGTCCCTCTCATGCAATGCATGTTCGCATAGGACGTGGTCACCGTCAATGCGTATTTGCATTAGCGCATGAAACAAATGAAACCTTTCTGTAAGGTAATCGCCGAGCGGACTGTTGACACTGGCATACCTTGGGCGTAGATTCCCAATGACGAGAGTGTCGCAATCTAGCGACACCACAGCAACCACAATAACTACGGAGTTTGCTGGTTCACCTTCAACACGGGAGGCGGTCGTGGGCGTAAGAAAAATCTTGGCAGAAATGAGATTACTGACTCCGCAGGAAGCGGAGCTGATTCAGACCTACCGCGGTGCGCTACCGCACGTACAAGAGTCGATCATCGCAACGGCGCAGTGCATCGCGGTGAAGTACCCGCAACAAAAAGCCGCCCTGGTAGGCGGCTTTGTGCTTCGACTCGTTCCGAAGGTTGCCTAACTACTAGCGTATCTTCTTAACTACCTCCGCGGCTTTTACGCCGCTTGCGATCCCCGAGGCAGCGCCGGCGATGGCGACCTGCCCCGTGGGGTTCGCGGAACGGTAGATCATCAGCAGCTCGAGCTCGTCCGGCGAGAGCCGGTGAAGTAGCTGCTGACCGGCGACAACCGGCACTACATCCTCACCGCGCAACGCGGCGAGCGTGACGTTGAAGTAAGCAGCGATCCGCTCCAGCGAGCTCGCGCGGGGATCTGTCACATACCCCGAGAGCATCCTGGTGATCGTCGATTGCGGAACCTTGCTCCGCTTCGACAGCTCATTCGCAGAAATCGGCTTTCCCTTCACCAGATGACTGGCCATCAAGCGAGCGAGGCTTCTCGCGAGCGGGCCAAGCTCCGGCTCTTGCGTGGCTTTAGCCATTTGGTTTGCTCTCCCGTTATGCAACTGTGCATTGACGAACACTACGGACTCCTGTATTTTGGACAACGTTCATGTTCGAAAAAATCATCCCGTATTTACTCGAGCGTGGCGGGTACACCGAACGTTCTCTAGCCGCGGCACTCGGATGCAGCCAATCAACGGTGAGTCGGATGCGCTCCGGGAGCGAGCCGCGGTACTCCGTCGGCTCAACGCTGCTCACTCTATATGATCGTGTCATGAAATCTGACCCAAGCGTCCTGATCTCCCGACCGTTGCGCAGATTGTAGACCTTCCCGGAATAAAATCAAGCATACATGCATACCCCTGATTCAAAAGAGCAAAACAAGGGCCTCCTCATGGAGCGCGCCCTTGAGCTACTGGATAAGGGACTGCATATCTTCCCGCTCGGGGCCTACGGCGAGGCGCCACCTGTATGGATTATCAAGGACCGTTTCGAAGGGGACATAGCGGAGGCGACAGCCGAATGGCCTAAGCAGCCGCGCGTCGCATGGAAGCCGTACCAGACCGAGGCGCCCACCGAGTCGATGGTGCGCGCGTGGTGGACGCAGTGGCCCGAAGCGAACATCGGCCTTGCCTGCGGCGAGCTGATCGTCGTGGACGCGGACAGCGCGGAGTCGGTGAGCTGGTGCCGCACGAGCCTTCCGCACACGCCCTGGCGCGTCAAGACCGGCAAGGGCATGCACTTCTACTATCGGCGCAACCCATTCGTCGAGATCCGGAACAGCGCCGACCCGCACGCGAAGATCGACACGCGCGGCCTGGGAGGCTACGTCGTCGCCGGCGGCTCGCGGCACAGCTCGGGCAATTACTACACGGACGAGATCGACCCCGAGATCAACCACGTCACTGCGTCCGATCTTCCCATGCTCGAGGCCGCGCAGGTCGCTGCGATCGAGGGCTACCGGCGCGCGAACATCGGAGCCGCTACGCCAGTAGGGAAGGGGAACCTCGCCGGCTTCGACGCGGACCGCGTGCACGAGCCAGCGCGCTTCGACCAGCAGGTGCCGGTGGGCGGGCGGAACAACGCCGCTGCGTCCCTGGCGGGAACCGCGTTTCAACGTGGGCTGTCGCTCCGCGAGACGAAGAAGATTCTGGATGACTGGAACGCGAACAACCCGCAGTCGCTCTCCGACGCGGAGCTGAACACCACTATCGCATCGGTCAAGCGCACGCACGAAGAACGAAATCACGTTGCCGTGCCGCTTGAGCCCCCGAAGATCGAGGGCCTGGAGCAGTACATCGTGAGCCTCGACGCTCTGGACCGCGAGGAGCCGCAGCGCTACCTCGTGCACGACTGGATTCCCGAGGGCGAGGTGACGCTCCTCGCCGGGCACGGCGGGGGAGGGAAGTCCTACATCGCGCTCCTGATCGCCGTGCACGTCGCGCTCGGGCGCCCGGTGTTCGGGATCGAAACCCGCGCAGCCCCGGTGCTGTTCTTCTCGGCCGAGGACGGCGCGCAGATCATCAGGAACCGGGTGTTTCGCATCTGCATAAGCCTGGACATCGACCCGAACGAGCTGAAGGGGCGCTTGTCCGTGCTGGATGCCTCTGACCTGGATTCCGCCCTGCACCGGGACCGCCGCGGCGCAATGCTCTCGGCCGACCTCGAGACCCCGATGATGGCCGCGCTCTCGGAGCTGGTCGAACGGCTGGTCGATGGGGGCCTCGTGATCGTGGACAACGCCTCCGACGCGTTCGACGACGACGAGATCAAGCGCCCGCGCGTGCGGGCGTTCATCCGCTCTCTGCGGAGCCGCCTCGCCCGCCCCAAGAGGGCCGTGCTGCTCCTCGCGCACATCAACAAGGAGAGCGCGAAGAACGGAGCCCGGGCCGACCCGGAAGCCTACTCGGGCAGCACCGCCTGGCACAACAGCGTCCGGTCGCGCCTGGCGCTCATTCCAGACGAGGAAGCGGGCACGATGACCCTCTATCACGCCAAGGCGAACCTGGGGCCGCGCGCGGCGCCCGTGACCCTAGAGTGGATCGAGGGCGTGCCGATCCTGGCCGGTGAGCGCGAGAACGTGGGCAAGCAGGCTGCCGACGCGATCAGGACGAGCTCTCAGGACGCGCAGGTGATCGCCTGCCTGGACTACTGCGACAAGAACGGGATCGTCGTCAACACCGCCATCAACGGCCACTACACCGCCTTCCACTCCATGAGGTTGGTGCAGGACTTCCCCAAGGGGCTAGGGCCGGACGCCCTAGCGCGCGTGCTGCTTCGGCTCGTGGACGAGGGGAGGGTGCACCGCGGCCAGTTCAGGACGCCCGATCGCAAGCTCAAGGAGGTGTTCACGAGGACACCTTCTCGCCTCGTCAAGAAGTCGGTCTAGGGTGCTGGCGAGGTGCTTAAAAAATGAGCAAAAATGAATAACCATACTACTCGTAGGGGTGCGCCGAATAGGGTTAAGTCCTTGATTTGTAATGTGCGCCGAATAGTGCGCCGAATCGCGCCGAATAGGGTTAAGTCGTTGATTCTACAGCGCGCCGAACCGCGCCGAACCGCGCGCGCCGAACCCCCCTATAACCCCCTAGCGCCCGTTCTGGCGCGCGAGGGCGCGCGACCGGGCGGGATTTGATTTTTCAAACTGTGGATAACTTTTCGAGGAGGGTGACGATGGGACAGGTGGTGAAGGGTAGCGTGGCAGGGCTTGCCGGGGCGTTCGGACCGGGACGGTTCACCGGCCAGATCAGCGAGAGCGGAGCTGCGGACCGGGACCCGGGCAGGAACGATGCGGGGTACAAGAAGCTGGCCGGGTTCGTGTTCCAACAGGCGTTCCTGGACCTGGGCCTGGAGTTCAGCGTGCTCGACCAGGGCGAGGGACCCGGGGGCGGCGCAGGGCGCGCTGTGAACGCCGTGGAGACCCCTGTGGTCCAGGAGCCCGACGAGGAGGCGATCGCCGCCGCCCGGTTCCTGACCGAGGACTACTACCGGAAGTCACGCTCCATGTGGCTTGGCTGGCTCGGGCTGACCGACGTGCAGTTCCAGACACTCCTTCGCCGCCCGACCTTCCAGGGATCTCGCAACCTCATCTGGCCGCACCTGTCCCGGGCGCTCGAATGCCTGCGGGAACGTGCCGCCTCGACCGCGGCCCGGGTGATCGGAGCAGCGAAGCAGCGCGCCGCGGAGCTGCGCGGCCAGCTCGACCTCGAGTTCGCGTGAGCGCCTTCAGCACAGCGGAACAGCGTGCCCTCCTCGAAGGAGGGCATTGGTTCACGCTGCCGTTCCCGCCGAGCACGAACACGTACTACCGGAAGTTCAGAAACCGCATGGTGATCTCAGCCGGCGGACGGAAGTACAAGGAGTGGGTCCGCGCGCTGCTCGCCCACGTCCCGGGCCTGCCGCTGCCGGGCCGCGTGCAGCTCGCGGTCGAGCTCTACCCGCCCGACCGGAGACGCCGCGACCTCGACAACTTCTGCGGCAAGGCTTTGCTGGACGCGCTGAAGGGCGTCGCGTTCGGTGATGACAGCGAGGTGTTCCTCCTGGCTGGTGAGTGGGGCGTCACGCCCGAGGGTGAGCTGATGGTCGTCAAGGACGGCAGGCTCGAAGTGCATCTTCAACGACTGGAAAACAAGAAGAACAATGACAGTCAGAAAGAACATCGTCAGGATCTTCCAGGACGGTAAGCCGCGCCTGGTTCGCGAGCTGCTGGAGGTGATGCCTGCGGGCACCAAACGGCCAGCAGCATCGAAGGAGTGTCAGTACCTAGCGGGCCTGGGCCTGCTCACGTCCAGCCGCGTGGACAACTGGCACCACGGGAAGTGCTACCGCTTCGCTCCCTCGCCGCAGCTCCTTCAAGCCGCGTCGCTCCCATTCTGCAAGCAGGTGGTGGTCGAGACCATCATGAACGCGCCGCGCCCGGTGTCGAACCGCGACATCCGGCTCGTGCTGGCGATTATCTGCAAGGAGAAGGTGACGCGTCGGATGGTGCAGGCGGAACTGGACGTACTCGAAGCGCGCGGGTCCATCGTGATCTCGGGGCAGTCCACGCGCTACCCACGGTACAGGATGCCCTCTAGCGAGGTGGCCGCTTGGCGTCGCCTGGGCGATGCACTTTGCGCCGGGGCACGAGGAGGGCGACAACCACGCCAAACAGAGCGATCCCGCCAACGTAGAGGATGACGCTCACTTGGCGAGCTCCTGCACGCGCCGCACGAGTTCGTTCCAACGCAGAAGCGGGATCTCCTTGTGCCATGCACTTGTGCGCGGAAGGCAGTAGCGGTTGAAGTGCGGCTCGGTCACGCCGCAGATGCGCGCGGCGCTCGCCCGCTTCACGCCGTATTCCTTCAGCAGCCTCTTGATGGCCTGGGGCTCGGGCGCAACAGGGGGCGCCTCGCGAATCGGTCTGATTAGATCAGTCACTACCTGTCCCTCAGACACTCGTCGCACCACAGCTCACCGGACTCCTCGTTGTCGCCGAATTCGTCCGTGTCGCACCACCAGCCGCAGTTCGGGCAGACCATCATCGCCTCGTCGATCTCCCGAAGGTCCTCTATGGTGAGGTCGTCCTCGGTGAGGCCAAGCGGCTCCAGCTCGCTGTCGATGCTGACGCCGCAGGTGCCGCACAGATGCGCGTGGATCTCGTGGATTTGCTCGTTGGTCAGCTTGCGTGTCATCGGTTGTCCTGTGCTGGTTGTAGTTTGGATAGGTGCCATCCGCTGCATTCTGAGCACTCGTACTTCCAAAGCTGAAGGCCCGTAACGCGTGCGCGCGTGTTCCTCACGCGCTCGGCTTCGGTGCAGTCGATGTAGCGTTTCTTTTTCCCGCAGCCAAGCGCGTTGTCGTCCCTCGGGAACAGCGCGTCCCTCGCTGACCGCAGTTGGTCGCGTAGGGGTAGGGCTTCAGGCTTCAACGGGAACCCTCCAACTTCGAGGTAGGCCGCGGTGGATTCGATCTCCTGGGTGTCGCCTACCACCACCAGGGCGAGACCGCCGTCGTCGATGCCGACGAAGGTGTCCGAGGGAAGGTCCTCAAGCCACCGGATGATGTCGTGCTTGCTCAATGCCATGGTCAGATCACCTTTGCAACGACCGCTTTCAGCTTCACCGGATCGGTGTCGGCGTACTCGGCGGTCTGGTTGATGTTCGCGTGCCCCATTAGGGCCTGCACGCTCCTGATGTCGATGCCTTCGTTCAGCAGCTTCGTCGCGAAGTAGCGCCGTCCGCTGTGCGACTTGCATCCCTTCAGTCCGGCGCGCTCGTACATCCACGCGAACACCTGCTGCAAAGTGTTCGGAGACATCCGCTCGCGCCGATACGACATGAATAGGGGGCGGTCGAGGTACACGTCGCCCTTCGTTCGGAGGTGGGCCACGTACTCGGCCAGCGCGTCGCGCACCTTCTTGTTGTTCAGGTACACGTCGCGCACCTTCTCGCCTTTGCCGTTGATGGAGAACGAGTCGATTACGTCGCCGTCCTCGTCGATCACGCTCCCGAGGTTCAGCTTGGCGATCTCGTGCACGCGTAGTCCGCAGCCGTAGCTGAGGTACAGCATCGCGGTGTTGCGAAGCTGCGCGCTCTCCAGCTCGAACAGGCGCTTGCGCTCCTTCTCGGTCGGCACTCTGGCCTTGCCTTCGCTCATTGAAGTTTCCCGAAGGCATGTATGACGGACTTCTCCTTGTAGAAAATGTGACTGCCGAATCGTCCGATGCGGCGCATTCCCTTGATCCACACCGGGCTGACGTAGGTCGCGTGGAAGTGCGTGGCGCCGCTGGTGATGTCTGGAAGTCCGGAGAGCACTAGCTCCGCGGCCTGGATGGATTCGTTCCACGCCTGCCCGCCGGGGATCGCGCGAAGGTTCATCGGGTCGAGCGTCCACGAGAACTGCTTGTAGCGCATGACCTCCCAACAGACCGTCGTCCCATGCAGGTCTGCGCGGTTCTTCGTGACGAAACCGATTGCGAGACGGCCAGAAAACGGCTCGTGCAGCAGGTCGGCCTCGTGGTAAATGTTCAACGCCATGCACAGTGCGGCCTCAGCGAGCATTGTTGAGGTCCTTCATGCACTGTTCCAAGGCGGCAACGTCTACCTGCTGCTCCACGCGTGGCGTCACAAGCATCGGGTCTCGGCCAGGAGCGCGCGCCTGCTCGATTACGGCGCGCTCCATGCCGAAGGTAGAGCGCGTGAATGCTTCCTCCAGCGTGAGGGTGAACGTCTCGCGCTTGCCCTTCAGCCAGAACGTGATGGCGCTCGGTCCGAGGGTCATCATGATCTTGCGGCCCTTGCACCGAAGGTTGGTCTCGCGGGTGATTTCCTTCTCCAGCTTGACGCTCACCTGCTGGCCCTCCTGTCCCGGTACTGCGCAGCACGCACACCGCCCTTGGCGCTGCTGATGGCGTGGCGCACGCACTCTAGCGTGCGGTCCGCTCCAGCGGCCTTGAGCAGGTCGCGCGCCGCCGTCAGGTGCTTCAACGCCGCTTCCGCGCGCTCCATGTTGGTCGAGTCCTTCGTGGGGAAATAGGCGTAGAAGGCGTCGAGCAGGAGTTGCCCGTTTTGGTCGAGGTTGTCGCCGTAGTCGCACGTCTCGTGGTTGACGACACCGCCCTTCTCGAATGCGTTGAATACGTCGTCGGTGAAGTCGCAGCAGGAATAGGTCATGTCAGTTCTCCGTAATGTCCGTCGCTAAAGCCTTTTACTTTCACTCCGGCCTGCTCGTTTTTGCGAACAACGGAGACCACGATCCGTCTCTCGCCTCCGTTGTGCGTGCAGATAGCGGATTCGACGCGCTCGATGACGCTCAAACGGTCGCTCATCCCGTCGTCGATCACGACCTCCACGTCTCCGCACGCGAGCGCAAGACGCGTGATTTGGTGCACAAACTCGTTGATCAACATGCGCTACTCCTCTACCTGATGACGTTTGTAGACGTGATGGCGGATCGCCTCGCTGACAGCCTCGCTGACAGCCTCGCTGACAGCCTCGCGAATCTCGCGCGCCATTTCGGAGCGAATGTCGCGAAGCGCGCGCTGTAGCTCGAAGTCTGCGTCGCTCTTGGCCTCGCGAAGCGCCTTGTCTGCGGCGCGCTCCGCGATGTTCTCAGCTTCGTATCTGTCGATTCCGCCCATGGCTCACCCGAATATGATGTCGTTGAAGATGGCAGCCTGAACGATGCAGTCGGCGCAGGTCGCGTCGATATTCCCCGCGTCGTTCTGTGCGCTCCCTGCTGCGATGGAACCGATGATGTCCATGCGGACCTTGACCTTGCCGTCGATCAGGCGCTTGATGCCTAGCTCGATCACGGCGGGGTCAACTCGATCCCATGTCCGCGTCTCCTCGTCCTCCTCCATGTCGCACAGCTCGTAGGAGAGGTAGTCGAGACCGTCGTCGCCTCCGCGCTTTACGTTGTTGGCGAGCGCCCAATACGAGACGCCGCCCTCGATGGCTGTGGTCATGACGTCTTGCAGGAATTGCGCGCGCGCTGGTTTGTTGTCGGGGATCGCGTCCTCGTGGAACATGAGAACGGTGTTGCAGTGATCGCACTTGGGGCAGGTGATCGCCGAGTCCTCGTCCCAGGTGAAGTCGCTAACGTCGATGACGCCTTGCGGCTCTACCGTAACCTGTGCGGTGGCGTCGATGAAGAAGCGCCCGCTGTGCTTGCACTTCGGGCAGATCAGACCCTCCACGCAGTTGGTGTTGATGATGGAGGCGCTCATGACTTCCCCTTCTTCGCTACGCGCAGAGGCGTTAGGGCGGAGACGGCCAGCTTTCCGTCGAAGTCAGTGCTGCCCCTGAGTTGAGCGCCAGCGGGGACGCTGCAAACGAGAACAGCGTACTGGCGGCCATACCTCCAACCGTCTGCCTCCTTGAATCTACGGAAGCAATAGAAGCCAGCCGTGTCGAGGAAGGGGGCGGTCATCTTCTTGCGAAGGGTGTACTGAAGCACCTCCCCTACGGGGCCATCGTATCCAGATTGGGGGTCGCGGTTCTTTACAGGCATCGGCGAGAGGAACCTCCCGCTGCGCGACACGCGCACCACCTTGTAGACGGTGCGCGGCTTGCGAAGTGTGATGGTGCGGTGATAGTCGATGCACATGCGGATTTGCTCCTTGAGTTAGTCGGGTTGGGTTTCGGCTGCGTAGTTCTCACGAGCGCGGCGCAGTTCACTGTCGAACTTGAATCCTTCCTCGTCGCACCAGTGCATAAGGTCGCAGAGCAGATCGCACGCAGCGTCGTGGAAGTCGGAGTCCGTGGCGCTCCGGAATGTGTGCAGGGCCTTGCCAGCCCACTCAGCACGCTCCTTGTTCCTCCCCTGGGTATCGGGCGGTAGCTTCCTCATCTGCCGGTAGACGGTGTACGCCTGCCGCGCTCCCTCCTGTAGCTCGCGCGCTGTCTGCCAGTCGAGCGTGGAATGGAATATCGTGTGACGCATGACTGCCTCGATCTCGGCCAGCACGTTCGGATCGGTGACGCCTGTCGCGAGGCTGATTGCTTTCGCGTAGCCGCGTAGGTTGCTCATGCGGACTCTCCGCCACGGTAGACGGTGAGGACGTACTTCTCGCCCTCGTCGTCCGTTTCGAGTTCGCTGTCGTCGCAGCAGTCAACGTCGTAGTCGTGAATGTAGACGGTGGCTCCGGGCCGAAGGCCGCACACGTCCTGCACGGAGCCTCCCCACACGGTTACGGTGATGGTGGGGTTCGCGCGCGTGCTGCTGTCGCGGAAGGACTGCCATTCGCCAAGCGGATGGCCCCCTTCGCGGTCGAGCAGGTCGGTGTGCACGGGGTCGATGACGGACACGGAGTCGATGACGAATCCGCGCAGTTCCGCAACTGTGAGTTGTCGCAGGTAATCCCGCGTCAGTTCGGCGATGCCGTCACGCGTGAGCGGCGCGCTCTCGTCGATCGCGACGCCAATCGCTACGGACAGCTTCACGTCGAGGGTGAGCAGCGTCTCGCCCGCCATGTTCTTGACAGGCTTTCTCATGTCCGCAGCCCGCCCAGGTTGAACCACACGTTGAGTCCGTTGGCGCGCAGCGTGCCCTCGCCTTCGGCGAGTATGGAGTCGAGGCGGCGGATCAAGCGCGGCATGTCGTCCTCGTCGTGGAGGTGTTGCAGGGCTTGCGCCTGATCCACTTCGAGACCGAGATCGGCGACGAAGTGGAGTTCATCTTCGAGGTGGGGCGCACCGCAGCCAGAGTTGAGGTGGTGCGTGTGGATGAAGGTGAGTTGGTCGAGGGTGAGGAGACAACCGATGGCGCACTTGCGGCCACGGTCGTCCTCGTACACGCAGCCCTCGGCGTCGTGAGCGCCAAGGCGCCCCGCTACCGCCTCGTCGCGGATGTGGGTGATCGTCTCTCTGAGTGTTCGCATTGCCGTTCTCCTTTCAGTGGGTGGGACTCATTTCGTAAGCGCCCCTCCTTTCAAAGGGCGCGCTTGAGGAATGGGTCCCTACTTGTAGGCGTTGAGTCCCAACTTCACGCTCGTCCCCGGAATCGTCACGTTGCCCCCGGTGGTGGCGATGATCGTGGACTTGCCGCTCTTGCTCGGCCCTAAGTTCTTGCTGAGGTCGATGGTGAGCGTGGCGAGGTTGCCGTTGATCTTGATGTCGATGTTCTGCATTGCTCCTGCTCCTTTCGTTACCCGCTATGCGCAGGTGGTTGAGAAAAAGGTGTCGCGGTAGTGCGTACTGCCTTGGCGTTCGAGTTCGGCGATCACACCGTCGAGTTCGTCGGGGAAGGTCGTGGCTACGCGGTTCCCGCCGTCGTCCTTGTCTGCGAGTGCTTCCTTGTCGTGCGCCTGCTGGACGGCCTTCGCTTCGAGTTTGGTGAGGCCGTTGTCGCGCAGGAAGTCGGCGATCCCCAGGTCCTCGAACACGAGGACAGTGAGGGGGAGTAGGTTCACGTCAGCGGCGTGAATCCTGTCGAGAAGGTCGCGTGGCATGAGGCAGCCGATGCCGCAGTGGCGTCCCGTGTCGCGGTCCTCGTAGACGCAGCCTCCGCGCCCCATCGCGCCGAGTTTGTCGGCGCGTGCTTGGTCGCGGACGTGCTTGAGGGATTCGATAAGCGTGCGTTTCATGCTGGTCTCCTGTGGTTGACTTCGGGTGTGGCAGTCGCGCGCGGCATCGCCTCGATGCGATCCATCTTCGAGTTGCATCGCGTGCAGATGGGAACATTCCCAAGGATCGGGTGTGGTCGCGTGGTGGTCGCGGCGCTACGGCAGAGGGCGAACCATGCGCAGTTGTTCACGCGGCTCCCCACTTGGCTTTGGCGAGGGCAGCGCTCGCTGCGGCGTATTCAGGCACGTCCATGGGCGCCCAATTCGGCGCATTGCTTTCCATGTCGCGGTAGACGTACTCGGACAAGGATTGCAGCGCTTGGAGCAACTCCGGTGCGGCCGCGATCAGGCGAGCGTTGGCTCGATGCTGTCTCCGATATGCGAGTAGTACGGAAATCCTTGCGATCACGTAGCCCGCTGCGTTCTCTATCAGCAACCCACTGCCCAATGCGCTGACCTTCCACGGTCCCGGTGTGTAGCCGTTCACTGGCCGTCCTCCGACTTGCGGAGCGCAGCAATCGCTGCTGCGATGTCGCGCTGTCCACGCTCGCTCTCGAAGTGCGGATACGTCTCCTGCGCGTGATTCACCATCACCCGAAGCGCGCTGCGCAACTCGCGCGCTGCTGCTATCAGGTGCGCGTTCGCGAGCGTTTCCTCGTCGCGCTGCTTAGAAGTCAGTCCACGGTCGAGTCCCGTGCGCCACACTTGCGCAACGATCTCGCTGCCAGATGTGACGTATGCGACGTAGTGCGTGCGCACCCAAGTCAACGCGCGCGCTGCAATCCACTCCGGCATGGTCGTGTTGGTGTCGTCGTTGTAAGTGGTCATGCGCGCTCCGTCGCCTTGGCGATGGCGGCGAGTACATGGGCAGGGATAGCTTTCTCGCGCGGTTCATCCCATGCCTCGCACAGTTCGTCGATTGCCCATTGCAATGCGGCGAGCAACTCGGGCGCGGCAGCGAGCAGGCGGGCATCAGCTTCCGGGAAAGCTCCGTGCGAATCAGCTTCTCCGACGCTTGCGACCGTCGTATCTTCTGAGGGGCTGTAGATAGTTTTGGCTTGCGTGTCCACAATCCACGGTCCTTGCGTATGTTTCGTGTTCATCTGATCTCTCCCAATGTTGTCATTGGCACTCCGCGCAGTAGCGTTGATTGGTCGGGATGAGTGCGTTGCAGCCGTTGCACTCCGACATCGCGTTGGGGCAACCGCGTTCGTGCGTCGCGGTGCTGTTGATGACCATCGCGACGCAGGAGGAGCAGCGCACGTTGTAGAGTTTCGTGAATGGCACGTGCTTCGAGAGATCGAAACCACGTGCGCGCAAGTGTGTGAGCATTGCCATGGCGCGCTCTCAGTGCAACGCCGTGAGTGCGTACATCAGCAACCACAAGACCACGCTAACGGCGAGCGCGTTGATGATGCCTCGCGCGCTATGCAGATCATCACGCTCGTCTTGCCCGTCCGTGTCCAGCCAGATCGTGTCTTTCATGTGCGTCTCCTTGTGCAGTGGTGGATGGCTCGGCCTATGCGAAAATGATATACCAATGACTTGTAGAAATGCAATAGTGGATTGAAATAAATTGCGTCACCCTGCCAACTCTGCCACGCTCGGCCTATGAAACTGACGGTTTTAGGTCGCTCCTGCCTCGCCTCCGCGTGCGTCTGGATGTGCGACTTCTATGCATAGGTGCCTCGTGCCGGGGTATCAACCGAGGTGGGATCGAGGCGCCTAGCGTGTTCTGGATGCCCCAAAGTGGTGCAAAAGTGACTATTCGGCCTCAAGTTGTAGAAATGTGTATTTCTACAACACGCGATGCAGGTCAACGACTTGCGCGCGGTGCCGGGAGAGCCTTGCCGAAAGACTTGTTGAAACGTATGCCGACATCGAAATCTACAACTCGACAGCCCGAGGCACGCACGCAGCTCCGGCTCGCAGGTTTCCTACTGCCCGAGCGCGCGCGCGGTCAAGAGCGAGGGCGGGGTGGGTGGGGGGTGGGGGCTAGGGGTCTGAAGGGAAAATCTCTCCGGGTACCCCACGATGGGGTGTCAGTCCCACGCGGGATTTTTTTTCGGCGGGTCGTCTCTTTTTTCCGGCGGCTTTTTTCCGGAGGGGTTCCGCGTGCCTAAACCCGGCGACCTGACCACCGGATTTCAGCGGGTCCTCACGGACAAGGAGCTGCGCTTCGTCGAGGAGTACACCGTTGACCTCGACGCCGCGGCGGCAGTGCGGCGCGTCGGCACCTGGAGCGAGGAGACCGCCAGCACGGTCGGGGCGCGCATGCTCCGCGTCCCGGAGATCGCCACGGCGATCGACACGCGGCTCGCCGAGCTGTCCCGGCGCGCGGTCTCAAGCGCCAAGTACGTCGAGGAGCGCCTGGTCGAGGTGGTCGAGCGGTGCATGCAGAAGGAGCCTGTGTTCGAGCGGCGCCTGAATCCCGAGACCGGTAAGGTCGAGAACATGCCGACAGGGGAGTGGGAGTTCAACGCGCAGGGCGCGAACAAGGCCCTCGAGCTCCTGGGCCGCCGGCACGCCATGTTCACCGACGAGAAGCGCATCACCATCGAGCACGAGCTGAAGGGCCTCACCAACGAGGAGCTGGACAACCGCATCAAGCGGCTCATCGACGAGCGGGCGTCCATCGACCTCATCCCGGGACCGGACGGCGTGTTCGCGCTGCCCGAGAAAGTCTCCGCAGAAAAACAACAACAAGGAGAAACACATGAGGGCTCTTTGCACTAGCCTCGTCGTAGCTCTGCTGCTCTTCGTGCTGCCCGCGCGCGCGGCGAACGACACGATGCATCCGGGCTTCCAGGACCACCCCGTACTCGAGACGCCGTACACGGCTCCGGTCCGGGACCCGAACACGAAGGAGACTGCCGGGCACGTCGCGGCCGTCGGGTGCCAGGGCGTCACCGCCGCGGTCATGGTCGCCTACGGCGCGTGGTTCTGGCTTCCGGTGCCGATGTTCATCGGCTACTTCCTCTGGAACGCAGGCCCCGACCCCAAGGGCGCGGAGCAGGACTGGACCGGGGCTGCGTTCACCTGCTTCGGTGTCCTCGCTCCGATCTACCTGATATGAACACCGGACGCCGCATGGACGGGGCCGACGAATGAACGCCATTCCATTCCCGCGCCCGTGCAAGATCCAGTCGAGCTCGTGGGGCTACGAAGGAGTGTGCCTCGCCATTTTCAATGGCGAGGCGCTTGTCGAAAACGACAGTGGCCAGGTCAACCGGCACGACCTGCTCAGCCACGGCTATTGGATCACCTTCCTGGACCGCTGATGAAGATCGTCATCGCCAGGCCCCCACTGTGGAAGGAGATCGACGCCGAGTTCCACGTTGCCGGGCAGCCGGTCATCTTCGCTTGGGACGACACGATCTACAACCCCGAGGACGCGGATATTTCGCTCGACCTGATGGCTCACGAGAAAGTGCACGGATGGCGCCAGCGCGGGGAGCCGACTATCTGGTGGCGCCGCTACATCGCGGACCCGAATTTCCGTCTCGCCGAAGAGATTCCAGCGCACCGCGCCGAGTATCAGGCGTTTTGCAGGCGGAACATAGATCGCAACGCCCGCGCGAGGTTCCTGAACGCCGTCGCCGGGCGGCTGTGCTCGCCGCTATACGGAAAGATGATTTCCATGAGCGGCGCGCGCGACGCGATCCTCCACAAGCCGACAACGCTCGCCTTGAGCCTGGGGCAGGGCTGATGAAATTCCCCTGCAAGTGCGACCAGTGCGGGGAGACCTGCAACAGCTTCAGCGACCTGCTCGAGCTCGGGAAGAGCTGCAACCAGCACCCGAGCGAGTGCGGGGTGATCTCCTGGCTCGACACCGACGCAAACGATCCGGTCCCGCTCTTCGGCGAGCTCGACGAGGACCCGCTCCTCCACTGACATGAGCCTGATCGCAGACCTTTCGCCGAAGGCGCAGGAGGCCCTGTTTTTGCAGGAGGCCATCCGGCGCCGCAAGACCAACCGCATCGACTGGTACTACCCGGACGAGGGACCGCTGCGCCGGGAGCTCTACCCGAAGTCGCTGGAGTTCTTCACCGCTGGCACCTCGAAGCTCGAGCGCATGGCCATGGCGGCCAACCGCGTCGGCAAGACCGAGGGCATCGGCGGCTACGAGACCGCGTGCCACCTGACCGGCGTCTACCCGAAGTGGTGGCCCGGGCGCGTGTTCAAGCGCCCGATCAAGGCGTGGTGCGCGGGCGACACATCCCTAACCGTGCGCGACATCTTGCAGAAGAAGCTCCTTGGCGAGTGGGGCAGCTTCGGTACCGGGCTCATTCGCGCGGAGCACATTGTCCGGTACACGCCCAAGCGGAACGTCGCGGAGGCCGTTGACCAGGTGGTCGTGCGCCACGTCTCCGGGGGTCTCTCGTACCTGACCTTCAAGTCCTACGACCAGAAGCGCGAGTCCTTCCAGGGCACAGAGCAGGACTTGATCTGGTTGGACGAAGAGCCGCCGCAGGACATCTACTCGGAGTGCTTGACTCGGACCATGACGGTGAACGGCATGATCATGTGCACGTTCACGCCACTTCGCGGCATCGGGGATGTCATCTTCGCGTTCATGGAGAAGCCGCTGCCTGACCACAAGTTCCTTCTCGGCATCACGTGGGACGACGTGCCGCACCTGACCGAGCGTATGAAGGACGAAATGTGGAAGTCATACACGCCGGCGGAGCGCGACGCGCGCTCGAAGGGCATCCCGGTGATCGGGTCGGGCCGCATCTTCCCGGTCATCATGGACGAGGTCCTGGTGGACGACTTCCCGGTCCCGCGCGCCTGGCGCAAGGCGTTCGCCTTCGACGTTGGCTGGAAGAAAACCGCGGCGCTGTGGGGCGCGATCGACCAGGAGTCGGACACGATCTACTTCTACTCCGAGTATTACGAGGGCCAGAAGGAGCCGCCGCTGCACGCGAGCGCGGTCAAGGCGCGCGGGGTGTGGATCCCGGGCTGCATCGACCCGAGCGCGAACGGCCGGAGCCAGAAGGACGGCGAGCAGCTGATGACCGTCTACCAGGGCGAGGGCATGAACCTCGTGAACGCCAACAACGCGGTGGACGCCGGCATCCACGAGACCTGGAGCCGGCTCTCGACTGGACGTATCAAGGTGTTCCGCAAGGCGTGCCCGAACTGGCAGCAGGAGTTCCCGCTGTACCACCGCGACGAGAAGGGGCTGATTGTCAAGAAGCGCGATCACCTGATGGACTGCATGCGCTACTTCGTGCTGACCGGGATGCAGATCGCCGCCTACCAACCGGCGCAGCGCTCCGGTCTCCCGTCCCGGCGGAACTGGCGAACGGTTTAGGGCACATTGGCCGCGCGAGGTTCAATAGGGGATGCTCAGCCGCAAATTCATCGCGAAAACGCGGCAACTCAAGGGCTTCATCGTCTCCTTCCAGTGGGTGAATGGCGAGCCTGCCATGTGCCTGCTGCGCCAGCACCTCGGAACGAAGTCCGCGTTCGTCATCTGCCTGTCGGCCGCGTGGAAGTACGCCGAGATCCCGTTCCTTGTCGCGCAGTCTGCGCGCATCGCGGACCACTTCGGCATGCACAACGAGCGCCAGGCGGCCAAGAACATCGCCGACGTGATCCTCGAGTGCCTTGAGGACCTGGTGAAGATGGCCCCCGAGCCCTCCGAAGCCGAGCTCGAGCGCCTGGGCGCGCCTCTCCAAGCCGAGTTTGACCACGGCAAGCGCCTGATCACGCTGCACTAGGAGCGGAAATGTCGTCCGCTACCCGCACTCGCTATCCCGACTGGTCCAAGACCGCGAAGCCGCTCATCGCCGAGCGCACTTCGAACACCGGGCCGGCCAAGAACCCGATGGAGTCGGAGCAGAACCAGGAGATCTTCCGCAAGATCCTGGAGTGGTGGGTCCAAGCACGCGAGGCGCAGTCCCTCGTGCGCCTGGATATGGACATTGACGAGTGCTTCTACCACGGCGACCAGTTCACCGCGGAGGACAGGCGCGCACTCGAGGACGTAGGGCAGGCCGCGCTCGTTTTCAACAAGACCAAGCCCGTCATCGACTGGCTGATCGGCACGGAGCGGCGCACGCGCGTCGATTTCAACGTGCTGCCGCGCAAGAAGGGGCAGGAAGCAAGCGCGCAGATGAAGAAAGACGTCATGAAGTACATCAACGACGTCTCCAAGGGTCAATTCGCCTTCTCCGACGCCTCACGCGAGGCGTTTATCTCCGGCCTGGGCTGGATCGAGGTCGGAGTCCGCGGCGACAACCAGGAAATGCCGATCTACCTCGGCCAGGAGTCGTGGCGGAACATGTGGTACGACGCCCTGGGCACGAAGAAGGACACCTCCGACTGGCGCTACGTGTTCCGGTCAAAGTGGATCGACCTCGACATCGGGCAAGCGATGTTCCCGAACCGCGCGATGGAGCTCAAGACCTGCGCGACGAGCGTGAGTACGGACCTCACGACCAACGACGACGACGAGTTCTACCTCGGGCAGCGCTTCTCGCACCGCGACCGGCACGGGAACGCTCTCGGCATCCCGAGCTACACCGATTTCGTGAGCACGCAGGTCAACAACCGGCGCGAGCGCGTCCGCCTGGTCGAATGCTGGTACCGACTCCCGACGAAGGGGCAGAAGGTGAGCGGCGGCAGGCACCACGGCCGCATCGTGAACCTGAAGAACCAGCGGATGATGTTCGAGCTGAACAACGAGATCAGCGACGGCGTCGCCTCGGTCTACGACGCTGTGGTCATGCAGGTCTACTGCGCGGTGTTCTGCGAGAACACGCTGTTGCAGAACATGTGCTCGCCGTACCACCACAACCGGTTCCCGTTCATCCCGCTTTGGGCGTACCGCAAGGGCAAGTTCCACGAGCCATACGGCGTGGTGCGCAACTGCCGCGACCCGCAGGAGGATTTGAACAAGCGCTACTCGAAGGCGCTGTTCCTGCTGTCCTCGACCCGCATTATCGCCGACCGCAACGCGGTCCAGGATTGGGAATCCATGCGCGATGAAGTGGCACGGCCGGATGCTCAGCTGCTTCTCGACACGCCGAAGGCGCGCTTCGACATCCACACGGAGACTGCGCTCGCCGAAGAGCAGGTCAAGCTGGTCGAGCACGACGGGCTGCACATTCAGGAAATTTCAGGGGTCACGTCCGAGAATCTTGGGCGCGACACCAATGCGATCTCGGGCCGCGCGGTGCTGGCCAAGCAGACGCAGGGCTCGGTCGTCTCGGCCGAGCTGTTCGACAACATCCGCCAGGCGCGGCAGCACGCTGGCGAGATCCTTTTGTCCGTTGCCGAGCAGTTCATTGATCAGCCGATGGCGATCCGCATCACGGGCGACCGCGGCGCGATCCAGTGGCACGACATCAACCAGGAGGGCGGCCTCAACGACATCACGGCGACGCAGATGGACTACATCGTCTCGGAGCAGGACTTCCGCGACACGATGAAGCAGGCCATGTACGAATCGCTCATGGACGCCGTGTCGAAGATGGACCCACAGATCTCCATCAAGCTGCTCGACGCGGTGGTGGACCTGTCCGACTTCCCGGGCAAGAACGAGCTGGTCGCGCGCATCCGCAAGATCAACGGCGAAATGCCACCGCCCGAGCAGATGACGCCAGCCGACAAGCAGCGCGCGACGGAGCAGGCGCAGGCCGACCAGCAGAAAGCGGCCGTCGCGCAGAAGGCCATCCAGCTCGAGTTCGCAGAGAAGCAATCGAAGATCGACAAGACGACGGCGGAGGCCGAGCGCATCCGCGCGGAGATCCCGACCCTGGGCGTGGACGGCAAGGTCCGAGGCGAAATGGAAGCGAAGCTGCGCGCGGTCGAGGACAAGGCGCGCATCGACCAGGCCACCCTCAACGAGGAGATCAACAAGAACCGTCAGGAAATTCAGAACCGGCGCTACGAGATCGACAAGAAGGCCGAGACCGAGATCAAGGTCGCCGAGATCAAGGCGGCAGCGGAGACGAAGGGCGCAGCCGACAAGGGCGCCTCCGAGATCGAGGTCGCGCGCATCCAAGCCGGCGCGAACATCGAGGCGACGGCTGCCGCCGGCGAGACCGCCGACCAGCTCGCGGCCCTCCAGTCGCAGGTTGACTTCCACAAGGGCGAGCGCGACCGCACGACGAAGGACGCGGAGAAGCAGCGCCAACAGGACGAGGCAGCGCGCAAGGACCAGGCGGCGCTCGCCGACAAGCAGGCTAAGGAAAAGCAGGCATCGGAGGAAAAGCGCGTGAAGGACGAGACGGCGGCGAAGGATAAGGCCGACAAGGAGAGCAAGGCTCTCCAGGACAAGCACGCCAAGGAGCTGAAGGACCAGCAGGCGAAGCAGGAGCAGGCATCGAAAGAGCAGACGGGCGCCTCGGGCCAGCCGCTCAACATCGCCGTGCACGTCCATCCGCAGGGCGGTAGCGGGCGCCGCACGGGCAAGATCGTGAAGAACAAGCAGACCGGCAACATCGAGTTCGAGGTGAACCACGAAGGCGATGGGAAGCCTGCGGAGAAGAAGTAATGGCCGCCAACTCCTTCCAGATCCCGCAGACCAGCATCCCCGTCGGGAGCTTCGAGACCCCTGCGCGCCAGGCTCCGGTCGCCTTCAGCGAGCTCGGGCTCCAGGTCACGTTCTCCGCGTTCCCGGCGAACGCGACTTTCGTGTTCTCGCAGTGGATCAGCCGCGACGGCGGAGCCACCTTCGACCAATTCGGCGCGGCGGGGATCGGCCCCGGCCTGTTCGACAAGGCCGGGAACCCGACGCGCAACTGGTTCTTCAAGGCGTCCGTACAGACGGGCGACGGCACGCCGTTCGTTCCGCAGGGTGCTCTGTTCAAGGTTCGTTTCGACAATCCGCAACCGCTCCAGATCGCGAGCGGCACGCTGACGCTGGTGTGACATGGCCATCGCGATCGGCTCGACGGCAACTGCCTCGACTGGCTCCGCTACTTTCGTAACGACTCCCGGAGTCACGACTCAGGTTAGCGGAAGCACGTTCTGGTTGGGCGGTGCCTTCGGCACCGGCAAGTTCTCGAGCTGGAGCGACGCCAAAGGGAACACCTACGCGCAGATCGGGACGACGCAGACATCGGGAGCGGGCTCCGACGGCAGGCAGGACCAGAAGATCAACGGGACGGGCGGGGCGAGCCACACGCAGACCATCAACCTTAGCTCCGCCACCTACGCGACGATCTTCGGTGTCGAGATCACCGGCGCGGACACGACAGCTCCGCTGGACCAAAGCGGCGGCAACGTGGACTCGACGAGTCCGTACACGTCGCCGAGCATCACGACCACGGTCACCAACGAGCTTCTGATCGGTTTCAGCTGCGAGGATTCCAGCGGAACGATCGTGCACACGTTCGGCAACACGTTCACGCTCCAGCGCGAGCAGCAGGACGGAGCTAACTTCATGACGGGCGCCATGGGCACTCGCCTGGTGACGTCCACGCTCACTACGGCAACGAGCATCACCGTTACCGGAAGCGTTACCGACTCCATCGCGTTCATTGCCACGTACAAGGAAGCCGGCTCGGGCGGCGGTCCCACCATCACGTACCCGGAGCTCGAGCGCAACGTTCGCGGCGTGTGTCGCGGCGTCCTTTCGCACATGAGGCACTGACATGTTCCTTTCCAAATACGGCGTCGCACGCCATATCTATGTACCGGTCATCAAGCGCGCGGTGGTGGACTTCGCCGTGAGCGCGGACTGGACGCCGGCCGCTGGCGACGTGAAGATCTCCAAGGACGGCGGCGCCGCTGCGAACGTCACCAACCTGCCGACCGCTATTACTATGGGTAATGGCGCGATGTGGGACTTCAGCCTTACCGCGACCGAAATGCAGGCCGCACAGGTCATGATCACGGTGGTCGATTCCGCGACGAAGGCGGTCGAGGACCAGATGTTCATCATCGAGACCTACGGCAACGCGAGCGCCGAGCACGCAGTTGACCTCTCGGACAGCGTGCGCGCGGGCCTCACGGCGCTGCCGAACGCGACCCCGGGCGCAGCCGGCGGGGTGTTCATCGCCGGAACGAACGCGGCGGTCACCATCAACGGCACGGCCGCAGCTGGAGCTGCGGCAGCGACCGCGGCGCTGACGCTGGCTGGCGGAGCAGCCTCAACCACGGGCGGCGGTACCGCTGCCGCGGCGATCAAAGCGACCGGCGGCGCCGGCGCGGCGACCACGAACGGAGCTGCCGAGGGTGCGAACATCACCGCGGGCGGCACGACCACGGTGTCCGGCAACGACGGGATGAAGGTCAACGGGAGCGGCAACGGGAACGGCCTGACCCTCGTGAAGGCAGGCTCGGGGCAGGACTTCAACGCCACCTCGACCCCGCTGGTGCTGGCCAAGACCACGAACATCACCGGCTTCAACGACCTCACGTCCGCGGCAGTGACCAACGCCGTTTGGGACGCTGTTCTCTCGGGTCACCTGACCGCAGGGACGACCGGCGCGGCGCTGAACGGCGCCGGGTCCGCTGGCGACCCATGGTTGACCGCGCTCCCTGGAGCATACGGTGCTGGCTCGGCAGGAAACATCGTCGGCAACAACCTCAACGCCACGGTGAGCTCTCGCCTGGCGTCCGCGTCGATTACGCTTTCGGGAGGAGCGGTCACGGTAGGGACGAACAACGACAAGACCGGCTACGCTCTGTCTGGTGCCGGTGTCCAAGCCATTTGGGACGCGCTGACCAGCGCGCTGACGACCGCAGGCAGCATCGGCAAGCGCCTTACCGACTTCATCACCGGCGATGCCTTCGTTCGCCTGGGCGCGCCGGCGGGAGCTTCGGTCTCCGCAGACATCGCGGCGATCAAGTCCGACACGGGCACCATTCTGACGGACGTGAACACGGGCGCGGGCGCTATCTACACCCGTCTCGGAGCGCCGGCTGGCGCCTCGCTGGCGGCGGACATCGCGGCAATCAACTCCAAGACCACGAATCTGCCTGCGGCACCGGCTGCGACCGGCGATGCCATGGCGCTCACCGTCGGAGCGGTCCACGCCGTTTGGGACGAGGTGGTGGATGGCACGTTCACCGCGCGTCAGGCCGCGCGCCTGTGGAATTCCGCCCTCGCCGGTAAGGCTGACGGCATGGCGACCACCACGGTCCACTTCCGCGACCTCGCGGACACGAAGAACCGCATCACCGCGACCGTGGACGCTAGCGGAAACCGCTCCGCGGTCACTACAGACGTGACGTAACGTGTTCGGGCGCGCCTTTTTCGGCGCGGTCTACTACGGGCCGCGCTACTTCGGCGGCGTCGGCCAGGATGCGACCGGTGGCGGCTACTTCGGCCACCGGTTTTTCGCCGAGTTCTACTACGGGCCGCGCTATTTCAGCCCGCAGGGCGACGGCGCGCTCCCGATCGACGTCACGCCGCCACCGTCGGTGTTTCAGCTGCCGCCCGGGCCAACTGGCGGCGGGACGCCTGGAAAGCGCAAGAAACAGCGCAAAAAGCGCGAGTTTTTGCCCTCTGGCGTCGTGCGGCACATCGCGCCGGGGCGCGTGCAGGTCGAGTTCCCTGGGATTTCCGTCACTTTGGATGATCCTGTATCAATGGAACTTGACGATGACGAACTGGTAGCCCTGGTTCTTCGTTTAATCGAGGACGATTATTGACCATGAGGACAAGCACATGAGCGCGACAGGAGCCGCGGCGAAAGCTGCGCAGGAAGAAGAGAACGAAACCGTTGTCGAGGCACCGGCCGGTTACACCGAGGCGGAACTCGCTATGATGAGCCCGGCCGAGCGCGAAGCGATCGGCGCCGAGCTGGACGACAAAGGGCCGTCCGAGTTCGTAGACACGGACCTGAAAGCTGCTGCTGAAGCAGCGCGCGCGAAAGAGACGGCCGAAGCCGCGGAGGCGGCGAAAGCGGCGGACGCAGCGAAGGCGGCAGAGGCCGCGAAGGCTGCGGACGCTGCAAAGGCCGCCGAAGCCGCCGCTGCGGCGAAACCAGGAGAGGCTGCGAAGCCCGCTGCTGTTGCGCCGGCGCAAGGCGCCGACGACGGGATTCCGGATGCACAGGACCCGAACCCCACGCTCGCGAAGGTGAGCGCCAAGACGGTCACCGACGAAGAGCACGCCGCAGCGCAAGCTGCGCTCGCCAAGCGCTTCGAGGACGGCGAGGTCAAGACCGCGGAGTTCATGATCGAGAACGACAAGCTGTCGCGCTCGAAACTCCAGAGCGACATGGCTCAGCAGAACACCGTGGCGAACGAGGAGGCAGCGTGGGCCGCGCGCCAGGAATCGTTCTTCAGGACGCCAGGGAACGAGATCATCCGCGATGACCCGCGCGTGTGGGCCGCAATGCAGGCGCAGCTCGAGACGATGTACTCCGACCCGCAGTTCAAGGACTACGGCGACATGCAGTTCTTGAACGCCGCCGGCCGCGAAGTGCGCAAGCTGTTCGGCATCGGAGCGCCAGTGGCAAACGCGACCGAGGCGAAGCCCGGCAAGCCCGCGCCGCAGATCGCGAGCGTGGATCTTCCCGAGACGCTGGCTGGCAAGCCGGCGGCTGCGGACAACATCGACACGAAGAACGAGTTCGCGAAGATCGACGAGCTCGAGGGCATGGAGTACGAAAATGCCATCGCGCGCCTGACAGCAGATCAGCGCGCGCGGTACCTGGCGCAATAGTGCCATGGGCATGTCCTGCGACCTGAAGGTTGGCGAGGCCGTCGTCGCGACGGTCCCGCCATCTTCCGAAGGGTGCGAGATTCACATCGCGCTCGGGAAAAAGCGTGGGGGTTCTGGAGCTCGAATCGTAGTGACGGCGCCGCATAGCGTGAAGCTGACTCCGCCGAACAAGCAGGACCGCAGCAAGATTTAGGGAACTCTGCCCGTTAGGGTAGGCTTCAATGGTAACCGGCGCTCTCGAAAGGGCGCCACGCAGCAAGGATCGGAAGCGCATGAGTGCGACCACCTTGGAAAATTCAAGGAGACGCACCCGTGTCAAAGACAATCGTCGGCCTCAACGATCCGAAAGCGGTCAAGAAGTATTCCGCGGCGCTCGCCGTGGACATCGGCCGCACCAGCTACTTCAACAAGAAGATGATGGGCTACGGCGCGGACGCGTCGGCGCCTGTCCACATGCTCACCGACCTCGAGTCGGACGCTGGCGAGCAGATCGTGTACGACCTGAACATGCAGCTGGCGATGCAGCCAGTCGAGGGCGACAACACCCTCGAAGGTCTCGAAGAGGACCTGAAGTTCTACACGGACAACGTGTACGTGGACCAAATGCGCGGCGGTGTCAACGGCGGTGGCCGTATGACGCGCAAGCGCACGCTCCACGACATCCGGCAGATCAGCAAGAAGCGCCAGGCCGACTGGTGGGCGCGGGTGTTCGACGAACTGTTTTTCATGTACCTCTCGGGCGCGCGCGGAGTCAACACCGACTACGTGTTCGCGACGACCTACACCGGGTTCGCAAACAACCCGCTGACGTCGCCCGACACGAACCACCTGAAACAGTACAACGCCGCCGGCGCACCAACCGCGGCGAACGCGATGGTCGCGGCCGACAAGCTGAACCTGACGGTCATCGACCGGCTGCTCGCAACTGCCTACATGATGGGCGGGGGCACCACGCAGATCCCGCAGATCCAGCCGATCAAGATCGACGGCGAGGACCACTTCGTCTACCTGATGAACCCCTGGATGGAGTTCGACCTGCGGACGAACAGCTCCGCCGGCCAGTGGCTCGACATCCAGAAGGCTGCGGCTGCTGCCGAGGGTCGCAAGAACCCGATCTTCAACGGCGCCCTGGGCATGTACAACAACGTCGTGCTCCAGAGCCACAAGGCGCTCATCCAGTTCAACAACTACGGCGCGGGCGCAAACGTCTCCGCCGTGCGTGGCCTCTTCCTCGGCTCGCAGGCGGCAGTGTGCGCCTTCGGCTCGCCGGGCACCGGCCTGCGGTTCGACTGGCACGAGGAGACCCGTGACAACGGGAACGAAATCGTGATCAGCACCAACACGATCTTCGGCATCAAGAAGTGCACGTTCACGACCGCGAACGGCCAGAACGACTTCGGCGTGATCGCGAACGACGTGGCCGCGGTGGCTCCGTAATCCGAGCCGTAGCGACGACGAGACCATTTTTCAGGAGAAAGCAACATGTCCACAGCCTACAAGAGCCCCCAATCCCAAGGGGCACGTCCGCCGGTCAGCCTTTCACAGGCCGGTCAAGCAGTGTCGGTTCGCGCGCCTATCGCCCTCGTGGGCGCCCTGGTGCTGAACGACACCTTCCAGATGGTCAAGCTGCCGGCGAACACGGTGCTCGAGGACCTGATCCTCGACCTGGACTCGCTGGACTCGAACGCGGCTCCTACCGCCGTGCTCCAGGTGGGCATCGCGAACGCAGCCGGAACGGCACTTCTCGGACCGGTCCTTCTGGCGACGACCGGCGCGCAGTCGAAGGCCGGCGGCGAGTTCCGCCCGACCGGCGTGGACACACCGCGCCTGACCTCGAAGCCCTACGACCGATTCCTCCTGGTCCTGGCGCAAACCGGCCCGGCAACGGCAACCACACCGACCGCCTCGGGAGCCCTGAAGGGCGCCTGGCAGCCGAGCACCGTGTACCAGACCGGCGACACCATCACCCTGGCCAACGGCTCCATGTTCAAGGTCACGGGCGGCGGCGGCACAGTCAGCTCGCCGATCGCGTCGCAGCCGGAGTGGAACACCACGACCGCGCAGACCACGGCCGACAACGGCCTGACCTGGACCTGCATTTCCATCGTCGTGGGCCTCACCGCGCGCTACCGCAACCAAGTTTTCGGCGCGTAAGCAGCGTCGCCTGACAGGAGTCTGGCATGTTGATCCGATGCAAGTACGAGCGGCCCGGCGGGTCGCTCGTTACGTTCTCCTACCCCGGGAAGCCTGACTACCGGGAGTACAACTTCCAGCCGACAGCGACGTCAAGCAAGCACGTCGCCGACGTGGCCGACGAGGGCGACGCCCGCACGTTGCTCGCGATCGACTCGGCCTACGAGCCCTACGACGACGCGTCCCGCGCTCTGCTCGCGCAGGTCGTCGCCGACGCCTCGGCGCCAGCCGTAGCCGAAGAGGAGAAGAACGCGGACCCGCTCGCGTTCCTCGACGAGCTCGACATGAAGGGCCTCGAGTCCTTCGCGAAGCAGGCGAACGTCAAGCTGGACCCGACGCACGACGAAGTGCAGGTCCGAAACTACCTCAAGGGCCTCGCCCAAAAGCAAGCGGGGTAAGCGGCCATGGCTGTCACGCTAGGCCAGCTTTTGACCGGCGTGCGGGGCGTCCTCCAGGACACCGACGTCACCGCGCTGCGCTACGCCGACGCCGACCTGATCGACTACGCGAACGACGCCCTCTACGAGGTCGCGCTCCGCCGGCCAGACCTTTTCTCGTTCTTCGGCGACATCCCTCTCACCGCTGGCGAAACGTTCCAGAAGCTCCCCTCCGGCGCTATCCGCCTGATGCAGATCGTCCGCGTCAAGGGGGGCAGGGCGGTGAAGGAAGCCGACCCGGACGACTTCGACTCCTTCAACGTCAACTGGCACCTCGACACCGCCGACGTCTCGCAGAACTGGATGCGCCATCCGCGCGACCCGGTGGCCTTCTACGTGTACCCGCAGGCGCCCGGGGCCACAATCCTCACCGGCCAATGGGCGAAGAGTCCAACGGCTCTGGCGATCACGACGGATCAGATCCCGATCGCCGACGTGTACAAGCCGGTGATCGAGGACTACATGGTCTGGCGCGCGGAGTCGCGCGATGACGAGTTCGTGAGCTCGCCGCGGGCGGTCCTCTTCCTCGAGGCGTTCAACGCGAGCCTCGGCGTGTCCGCCAAGACCAAGACGACGACGGACAGCGACGCGCCATCGCGCGCGGGATCCTCGCCCAAGGTCGTTCCACCAGTCAACCCGACCGCGAGCCAGGCGCAAGCGATCGGTAGCGCGGACTCCTACTAATGGCCAACGTCACTTACCAGGCGTTCCTGCCGGAGGTCATGCCGCACGTCCAGGGCGCGCCAGAGCTTCAGGTCATCAACGCGATTCGCGACGCAGCGATCGAGTTCTTCGACCGCTCGTGGGTGGACATTCACCAGTCAGCACCTCTCGCGCTGATCGCGAACACGCAGGCGTATCAGCTCACCTCTGTAGACCCGAATTTCGCCATCGCGAAGGTCCTCTACGGCGTGTACAACAACATGGAAATCCACCCGATCACGCGCGCGGACGCTTTCCGTGACTACCCGCTCTGGCTCACCCAAACAGGCACGAGGCCATGTAGGTTCATCGGAAGGGGAGACTACACGGTACTTCTGCTCCCTATTCCTAGCGTGGCGTCGGTTCCCGTAGGGAACGTCAATGCGCTCTTTTTCTACATCGCCCAAAAGCCGACCAGGGCGCAGACAGCTGGCGTGCCGGATTGGTCGTTCGAGCGCTACCTGGAGGTGATCAGCCACGGCGCGATCTCGCGCATGCAGATGATCACTGGCCAGCCGTGGAGCAACGGCAACGCCGCTCTCGCGCACAAGAAGCTGTTCGACGACGGGATCGCAGTTGCCCGCGTCGAGTCCTCGAAATCATTCACCCGGGCAGCCCTGCGCAACCGCGCGCACGGCGTAGCTCGGTGGTAGGGAGGTTGTCATGGAAGAAAGGCGAGCAGGCGGGGCGCCGGTGACCCGCACCGAGTTCGAAGAGCTCAAAGCCGAGGTCAAGAAGAACACCGAGCTGACGCTGGACATTCACGCCATGGTGCGCAGCTTCAAGATCGTCGGCGCCGTCGCGAAATGGGTCACCCTGGTCTCCGCGGCCGGCACGGCTGCGTACCACGGCGTTCAAGCAGTAATCCGGCATTAGCATTTCCCCCTTTACGGTGGGTTATGCAATGATGCATAATCTCAACCGATGACTACTGTCGCCTGCAACGGACGCGAGATCGCGGCCGACTCGAAATGCTCCTCAGACGACGGGAGCTTCGCCTTCCTGTCGAACAAGCTGCACCACTTCGGCGAGTCCATCTACGGCGAGGCCGGTGGCACAGGATCCAGCAAGGTGATCAAGTGGCTCTCGCGCGGCGCTACGCCAACGGACGAACCTGCGTTCTCCAAGAAGGAGGGCGAGGACTTCGTGGTGCTCGAGCTGACTGCGAAAGGCATGTTCCTGCTGGACCAGGCGCTATTCCGCTTCCCTCTGAAGGACAAATTCATGGCGATCGGCTCGGGGCGCGATGTCGCGATGTACGCGATGAAGTTCCTCGGCTTGAGCCCACTGGAGGCGGTCGTGGCCGCCTCGAAGATCGACGAGAACACCGCGGGGCCTTTCTACTCGATGGATCTGAACGGCCGTGTCACGGTTTGGAAAGCCAAGGGTGGGAAGCGTGCCTAGCTGTCCCAAGTGTGGGAAACCCGTCGTGAAGCGCGGCACCGGCAGAGCTGGAGAGCAGCGCTGGAGTTGCGGGCACAAAAGAAACGGGACGTACTGCTGGAACGGGCACAACCCTGTCGGAGTCGAGTCTGCCGAGGCGAAGGGCATCGACACCGCCACGGTGAAAAAGCTGCACCGCAAGCTGAAGTTCGACAAGAGGGACGTCAAGCGCTACGTCATCACCTCGGCGCAGAACGCGACCCCGATCAACAAGGCGTTCTTCGCGTCGCTGCTGACCTACTGCAAGCACAAGAACGCGCAGCTCGTCGTCATCCCGTACCGGTACAAGAACCCGACGGCGATCTGGTCGAAGAAGGCGAATAGCGACGACTGGTGGGCGCCCGAGCTGGCTCCGTACATCCTCGACCAGCGATGGGAGATCAACCGGCACCTCGTCGTGCTCGGCGACATCAAGACGCAGCCGACAGCGAGCAGCCCGCTCCAGGGGTTCGAGACGATCAGCGGGAGCAGGAGCGCCATCATCGGGCACCCGAAGCTGGAGCTCAAGACGGTCGCGACGCCCGGCCACAAGCTGCCAAAGATCATCACCACCACCGGCGCTGTGACGGTGATGAACTACCTCCAGACGAAGGCCGGGAAGAAAGGCGAGCACCACCACACGTTCGGCGCGTGCGTCCTCGAGCAGGAGGGCGAGCTGTTCCACATGCGCCAGATCAACGCCATCAGGAACGGCAGCTTCATGGACATGGAGTGGGAGTACAGCGGAGACGACTACAAGCGCGTCCCGCGCGCAGCAGCGCTTGTCATGGGCGACACGCACGTCAAGTTCGTGGACCCGCAGGTGGTGAAGGCCACCTTCGGCAATGGCGGCATCATAGACAGCCTGAAGCCGGAGGTTCTGGTGTGGCACGACGTTTTCGACTGCTACTCCGGCAGCCACCACGACCGCGACAAGGCGGTCATCAACTACGTGAAGCACCACTCGGGCGCCGGCAACGTGTCGCGCGAGCTGATGGAGTGCTTCACTTTCATGGACGAGCACACGCCGGCACACACGAAGAACGTGGTGGTTCCGTCCAACCACCCGAACGACCACCTGTGGCGGTGGGTGAACGACACCGACCCGAAGAAGGACCCAGAGAACGCGATCTTTTGGGCGCAGAGCTACGTGGCCATGTGCCAGCTCTCGAGGATGGGCACCGGCGGCGCGAGCACCCTCGACATCTTCTCGTATTGGGGAAAGCAGTGGCTCAAGCACCAGGACACCGTGTTCCTCCACCAGGACGAGAGCTTCTTCATGCTCGGGGTGGAAATGGGATTCCACGGGCACGTGGGGCCGAATGGAGCGCGCGGCACGCGCAAGGCGTTCGGGAAGATCGGCGTCAAGACCTTCATCGGGCACGCCCATAGCCCGGGCATCGAGGACGGCGTGTACCAGGTCGGCACCAGCTCGCGCCTGCGCCTCTCGTACAACCGCGGCCCGAGCTCGTGGCTCCATACCCACGGGCTGCTCTACCAGAACGGCAAGAGAACCCTCATCAACATCATCGACGGACGCTACAAAGCGTAGGAGACGCACATGGCATCACGAGATCCATTGGACCTTTCGCCCGCAGTGCGGGAGTTGTACTACAAGCACATGGCGGCGCTCGCGAACAACGACGAGCTGCGCGAGCGAAGCGTGCACGTGTTCCTGACGTGCACCTACCGCAGCCCGAGCGAGCAGGACGCGCTGTACGCGCAGGGGCGCTCGAAGCCCGGCCCGATCGTCACGAACGCGAAGGGCGGACAGTCGAAGCACAACGCGATGGACAAGGCCGCGCAGCCCTGCGCCGAAGCCTACGACCTCGCCATCCTCGAAAACGGCAAACTGGTGTGGGAGGACCACCCGGTTTGGCAGATCATCGGCCAGCACGGCATGGCCGTGGGTCTGAAGTGGTACGGCGCGCCGAGCGCACCGTTCAAGGAAATGCCGCACTTTCAAAACCCGGAGGCATAGGACATGCTCGCCCTGATTCCCGCAATTCTGTCAGTAATCCCCGAGATCACGCATCTGTTCATCGGCGGAGACGTTTCCAAAGGTGCCGTAGCGGACGACGTATGCAAGATCGCAAAGGCCATCACCGGCAAGGCGACGTCGGACGATGCGATGTCAGCTATCAACGCCGACCCGAATCTCGCCCTACAGTTCAGGAAGGCGGTCATGGACAGCAAGGTCCAGCTCGAGCAGGTCGCGGCGCAGCGGGCCAAGGACGATGCCCAGGCCGACCTGGACGCCGACAAGGCGCTCACGGACCGCATCGCCGAGCTGGAGGGCACCGCCTCCGACCTGAAGGGCATCCCGGTACTCGGGCCGATCATGCTGTTCTTGCGCGGGGCGCAGCGCATCATCATCGGCTACGGGACAGCGTTCATGGACTACCTGTGGCTGACCGGCGGCCTCGGGGCCATGACCGAAATGCAGAGCCGCCTCCTCATGACGGCCAGCGTGCTGGTGTTCGTCGTGCTGTTCGGTGAGCGGGCCATCAAGAACGTCGCGCCGCTGATCAGGGACATTTTCGAAGCAAGGGCAGGGGGCACGCAGTAGAAGAACCACCGGCCGTTCAATGCGTTAAGGCCCGCCGAGAGCGGGCCTTTTTTTGCCGCACCCTATACAAAGTTGTATAACAGGGGATGGCCCAAAAAATCGCGAACAACTACGTCACCACCCTGACCTCTAACATCCTCGCTACCGACCTGCTGCTTCCGGTAGCGAGCGTGGCCGCGGTCCCAGGAATGGCTGCTGGCGACTACCTCTACGGGGCGATCGTCAACGCCTCGAACCAGCTCGAGTTCTTCATCTGCACGGGCGTCTCGGGGAGCAACCTCGTCATCCCGGCCGGCGGAAGAGGCGTTGGCGGATCCACCGCATTCGCCTACTCGAACGGCGACACGGTGCGCTGCGTGCTGATCAGGGAGTCTCTACAGCAGTTCCAACAGGAAGCAAACGTATCGGTCACGGGCTCGGGAACCGACACCTACACCGGCACTTACTCGCCGGTCCTTCGCGGGTATGTGACCGGAATCGTGTACCACGTCACCCTGGCGAACACGAACACGGTCGCCGCGCCGACCCTAAACCTGAACGGATTGGGCGCGACAACGATCGTGCTCAACGGCGGAGCCGCGTTGCTCGCTGGTCAGATTCCGAAGGAGGCGATGTTCAAGTACGACGGCACGAACTTCGTATTGCTGAATGCGATTCCAAAGTCAGCTCCGACGTCCTTCGTTAAGAGACTGACAGCTGATCATTCAGTCGCAAGCACAAACGCAACTCAGACTGAGACAGATCTTCAATTCCCGATGGCAGCTAACGAGGAATGGGTTGTCTCTATCTTCGTAGACTTCGACACACAGAGCTCGAGCGGGTGTGGTCTCCAAGTTGGAGTTACGATTCCAGCAGGTGCCGGTGGTCGCGCATGGGGTTTTGTTCTAGGAAATTCATCGGCTGCTGCTTGCACCTTTAAGAGCCAGGCGAGCCCTGCGAACCCTGTTATTATTGCAACCGGCGGAGGTAGCGCGCAGTCGATCAATCCTGCGTTCGAACTCCGTTTGAACGTTGTCAACGGAGCGACGCCAGGTAACCTCACATTCACGTGGGCTCCGGGTATCGTTTCAGCAATCATTACCCGACTCAATAAGGGTGGGTTCCTGCGGGCAGATAGAGTAGCCCCATAGAGTCGTGACCTATGGGGATCCTGCTCAACGTTTTCGGGGGCATTAAGCCGGCGCTCGACGCGCACCTGCTTCCTCAGCAGCTCGGCCAGAAGGCCCAGGGCTGCCGCGCTACGAACGGAGTGATCTCGCCCTACCGCAAGGCCCTGAAGGTCGTCACGCCGACCAAAGCCGGTACGAAGATCTCGATGTACAGGATCAACTACCTCAGCGTCGATTACTGGCTGCACTGGATCACCGACGTTGACGTCGTGAAGAGCCAGCTCGCGAACGACGCTTTCAACAGGTATTACTACACTGGCGACAGCGAGCCCAAGGTCACGAACGACGTCAACGCGACCCAGGGGATCGGGACGAACTACCCACTTGCGTCGTTCACCCTCGGCGTTCCCGTCCCGACAGCGCCCACCATCGGCACTATCACCGGCGGTGTTGCGGTGAATCAGACCCGCGCCTACGTGTACACGCTGGTCAGTCTGTGGGGGGAGGAGGGCGCCCCTAGCGCCCCTGTCCTCGGGACTGGCAAGTCGGACGCGACCTGGAACGTTAACCTGCCGCAGGTGACGCAACCTGGCGGCGGTACATTCCAGATCGCTACGAAGAACCTCTACCGCACCGTCACCGGTACCGACGGCACCTCGTCGTTCTTGCTTGTGGCGAGCGGTATCACGCTCGCTACCGCGAGCTTCGCCGACGCGGCGCTCGACGTCACGTTGATCGGCGGCACGGTGCTCCCGAGCACCACCTGGTCGATGCCTCCGTCAGGGATGCAAGGTCTGATCGCGCTCCCGAACGGCTCCATGGCCGGCTTCGTCAACAACCAGCTGTGCATTTCCGAGCCATTCCAGCCGCACGCGTGGCCGATCGGCAACCGCTACAGCGTGGACTTCCCCATCGTTGGCATGGCCGCGAACGGCAGCTCTATTGCCGTGTGCACGACCGCCAATCCATACGTGTTCACAGGGAGCAATCCATCCGCCATGGCGCCGAACAAGGCGCGCGTTCCGGAGCCTTGCCTCTCGAAGCGCAGCGTCGTTGACGTTGGATGGGGTGTCATGTACGCCTCGCCGAACGGGCTTGCGAACGCGCTCTCCGACACCGCGGAGATCGTCACGTCCTCCACCGTCCTAGCAAAGAACTGGAAGCCGACATTCTTCCCCGACACAATTTTCGCCGCTATCTACCAGGGGCTCTATCACGGGTTCAATAAGTTCATCTTGAACGGCGTTCAGACTGGAGCCGGCCTGGTCACTGACCGGGCTGGAGACTTCGGACTTCGGCAACTCACTGACTTCGCGACCGGGCGATGGCTCGACCCAACGACCGGCCTTCTCTATCTGATCGTGAACGGCGACATCGTGCAGTTCGATTCTGACCCGAACAACAACGTAGGCTTCGACTGGAAGTCGAAGATCCTCCTCGAGAAGAAGCCTCTGAACTACGGCGCGATCCGCGTGGATGCAGACTACCCTGCTATGCAGGCTGGCGCTGCTCAGCAAGCTGTCCTGGCGCAGAACCAGGCGACGAACGCTACCATTCTCAGCACCAACAAGGAAGGTGGTCAGATCGGCAGGGACGCGTATGGCGAGATTACATTCGCCGGCAGCAGGCTGGTGGGCTCTCCGCTCACCCTCGCCACGAGGTTCGTCAACGTCAACGTGTACGCGGACGGCAAGCTGCGTTACGGCCGCTCCTTCACAGACCGAAACGTGCACAAGATGACCAGCGGCTACAAGTCGGACATGTACGAAATCGAGGTGTTCGGCAACGTGGACGTATTCTCTGTGCAGCTCGGGGAGAACGCGAAGGCCATGGACCAGCAGTAATGAGCCGTGCGGAAACAAGACATCGACCTTTCGCGCCCTATTCTTGTGGTGCTTCGAGCCATGAAGGAGACCGTCGATATTTTGACCGGGCGGCTCGGCGGGAAGATTTCCTCCACCAAAGGGCTCAAGTCTCCGTCTGTAGGAATCGACGTCGCGAGCGCAACTGGCACGAATGTAGCCAAGACCTCGGAGCTGACTCAACTTATCCGTCGCGTTGCGGACATCGAGCGCGCGCTCAACGCGCTGATCACGAGGCTCAACGCAGGGACGCCATCGCCGGCGGCATCGAATGTAGCTCCGATCACCGTAAATCAGGCGTTCAACGCACTCCTTCTCTCGCACCAGGCTGACCACGGTGAATACGGGGCGTGGTACTTCGGTGAGATCCCCGTCGGAGGAAGCCTTCTGAGGTAGGTCATGAAGAAGCCTGGAATCGACACGCAGCTGCCAATCCCGTCCATCCTCAAGGCCCTGAAGGAGAACATCGAAATCTTCTCCGGACGCGTCGGGGGAGCGATCGCGCTCACGAAGGGCGTGCCTAGCCCGTCGGTTGGGATCGACGTCGCGGCCGGGACCGGGACCAATGTCGCAACGACAGTGGAACTGAATCAGCTCATTGCCCGCGTGGGCGACATCGAGCGCACGCTCAATACCTTGATTGCTCGAATGAATACTCCGTAGTTTTTGCCGCACTTTGCCCCTTGGCGTATAAGAAATGATGGGGAAAGAGCGCATGGTAAGGAGCCTTCGGTTTCAGCGTGGATTTGCCGGGTGGGTAGCGGCAGGCTCGACTGCGCTCATCGCCGCCAAGGAGACGGGACTTATTGGCGGGAAGAGCGGCGGTCCGTCTGCTCAGGAGAACGATGCTTCCGAAGCTGCGGCTCGGGCTTCGGACGCGCAGACGAAGAATTCCCAGGACCTTTTCGATTACTACAAGAGCACCTATCGCCCTCTTGAGTCGAGCCTCGTCAACGACGCTCAGCAGGCTGGCTCTCCTGCGATGCAGGAACAGAAGGCCGCAGAGGCCGGCTCGACCGTAGGCGCTGCCTACGACAACGCCGACAAGGCGCGTCAGCTTCAGAACGACCAGTTGGGGATCCGACCCGACTCGGGGAATGCGCAGGAGCAGGAGCGCATGAACTCCATCGCCAAAGCTGGCTCCGTCGCGGGCGCGGCGAATACCGCGCGCGAAGCGGAGCGCGCGTATGGGCTGAACGCCAAAATCGCCGCGGCAGACGTAGGTAAGGGCCTTCCGGGTACGGCTGTAAGCGCCGAGAACGGCGCGGCGAGCGCGGCCGGAATTGCCGGCGCGAACGCGGCGCGCTCGTCTGACATCCTGGCGAACGAAGCCGCAGGCGTCGGGCAGCTCGCCGGCGCGGTGGGCTCTCTCTCGAAAGGTGTCTCGCTCCCGTCGTTCTCGAGTCCGGCGAATTCCGGAGTCGGATCGGGGAACATCGACCCCAACGTGTACACCGGCGCCGTCAACGACGCGAACACTGTGTACGCGGACTACTCGGGGTCCGGAGCGTACAAGAAGGGGGGGCGTGTGCGGCTGCCCCGTCCGCCGAGCCGAACGCACGACTACCTCAAGGGCGGCAGTGTGAAAGGCCCAGGTACAGGCACCAGTGATTCTATTCCCGTGAGCATCGCGGGCAGGCCGGGCGCGCTCTCCAATGGAGAGTACGTCATGAACGCGAAGGCGACCAAGAAGATCGGCCTGAAGAAGCTCGACCGCATGAACCTCGGCGGTCTGCCGAAGGGCAGCAAGATGAAGAACGGCGTGCACGTCGAGCCGACCACGAAGCTCGCCAGCGGCGGAATCAGCGCGCAAACGCAGGTGGCCATCAAGCGCCTCGACGACGAGGATGACCCGAACTCGGTGCCACGCGCGCCCGAGGCTCAGCCCGAGCGCACGAGCCAGGGGATGACCGCGCAGCGTCCCATGTCGCCGGCTCAGAAGGAGCAGCTTCGCCAGCTGATTCTGCGTCGCCCGGACGCGAACCGATTCAACGTCCCGCAGGGCGGAGTGAGGGACTAATGAACATCAAGCGCCTCCCATTCCACGCTCCCGCGGGCCGCATCATGGCCGCCCTCAAGGATCAGCCGGAGCTGTTCGAACTCGACACGTTCTGGAAGAATTACCCGAACACCAAGTTCGGTGACGTGGACACGATCTACCTTCGCTTCCCGGACAAGCGTCCCTGGCTCGACACGCGCGTACCGGAGGCCGATCCGTTCGAGTGCTTCGACGAGCCAGCGATGAACAGCTTGGGGCACGAAATCCGCCCTGTTATCTTCGACCTGATGCATGAGGTCGAGGGCGAGCGGCTTGGGCGCGTGATGATCAACAAGCTGGCGGCCGGCGGAAAGATCGACCGGCACAGCGACACCGGCGGATCTGCGGCGTACTACGACAGGTTCCACCTCGTCCTCGCGAGCAACGACAAGTCGGAGTTCATCTGCGGCGACGAGAGCGTGAACATGAAGAGCGGCGAGGTATGGTGGGTGGACTACACGAAGGAGCATGAGGTGCACAACCGCGGAGCTACGCCGCGCGTTCACCTGGTCGCCGACATCAAGACGCGCGGGGTGGGCAATGCGTTCTGAGATCGCAGCACCCGATATGTCCGAAGCGCTCCCCGTCGCTGAGCAGCCCGAGCTCGTGGAGATCTACGACGATGCGGACGGCATCTACATCCGCCAGATCCAGCTCAAGAAGCAAGGCTACGGCGTGCCAGGGCACAAGCACACCTACGACCATACGTCGATGCTCGCGACCGGCGCAGTGCGCGCGTGGCGCGACGACAAGTTTATCGGAGACTTCGTGGCGCCGACCGGGATCAAGATCCTGGCCGGATGCTTCCACAAGTTCGTCGCACTCGAGGACAACACGGTGATGTACTGCATCCACAACACGCACGGCTTGCCGAAGGAAGCGCTCGAGGACGAGCTCGTGATCGAGAAGAACACGGGCAACTAATTTCAAGGAGAAGCACATGAAGAAGCACTCAAAACCAGACCAGACCGACGGCCACGTTCCGCCTCTTCGCGGCGTCGCCATGCCGTCCGCACCGCATCGCGCGGTCACGACCTCCGGCGCAGCCCCCAAGCAGAACACCAAGGAGATCACGCCGATGAAGGGCATCCGCGCCGGAACTCCGCCAGCCGGGCAGGAGGGGAAAGCAGGCTACGCGAGCGAGACGCCGCGCAGCTCCGCTGCCCCGAAGCAGGGGAAGATCATCAAGGGCACCCCGATGACGGTGGGCGTCGCAGCCACAGGTGGTGCTCCCCGCGGGAACATGAGCACGTCCGCAGGCAAGGCCATGTCAGACGTCGAGCAGAACAAGATGGACGTCGGGCGCCGGTACGCCAAGGGCGGTCAAGTCGGCGGCGACAAGTGGATCCAGGGAGCGGTCAAGCACCCGGGCGTGGAGAAGGCTGCTGCGAAGGCAGATGGCGAATCGACGCACGCGTACATGGAGCAGCACAAGGACTCGCCAGGCAAAGCCGGCTCGCGCGCGCGGCTTGGTCTGCGCTTCGAGGGCGGCCTGAAGTCTGGCGGCGCGGTGACCGGCGGCATGGCGCAAGAAAACGGGTATGCGTCCGGCGGCAAAGTGAATCGTCACGGCTCGGACAAAGGCCGCGTCGTCAAGCCGCTCGGGAACGAGGCCAACACGTCCGCGCCGGCCAACGGCGGAAACGGCGGCCTGCTCGGTGGCAACGCGCCAATCCCGCTCTCGCAGCCAGGCGGCGTCCCTTCAACCGGAGTCACCTCAAGCGGTCGCATGGTCCCGTCCTTCGCGGGTCAGGACACCGCCGGCAACGGTCTGGACGGCAAGCCTGCCAACAACCTGCGTACCGCGCCTGTAGCGCGGCGTGGGAAGCTCCCGTCGTTCTCCCGGCCTCGTAGGGCGGCGTAATGGGTCTCAGCCTCAGCGGGCTCTCCTACGCCGGTCATGCGCTGAAGTCGGCGCGCGACTACCGGCAGGAGGAGGAGCGCTTCGATACCGAGCAGGAAGGTCGTCAGGCGGACGTCGCCGCTGCGCGCCAGCGGCTCGACATCGGACGCGACCAGGCCGACCAGCTCCAGCGGCAACGTGCCGCTGAGGCAGAGGAACGTGGCGCGACGGCGGATTACTACAAGGCCGCGGCGCCGGGCTACCCTGGCTTCCAGCAGCCCCAGGCTGCGCCAGCAGCCGCCGCGCCTGTCGCTGCCCCGGAGGCCGCGCCGGAAGGCGCTCCTGCCGCGGCTCCAGCAGTTCCGGCGCCAGCTCCCGCGCAACCCATGCCCCCGAGCGCAGTGCCCGGGGTGACCCTCCAGGCATCGCCAGCACCCATCCCTGCCGCGCCGGCGCCACAGGCACCCAAGCCTGACGCCTCCGTGGCCGCGCCGGTCGCCGGCCAGCCAGGTACAGCTCTCCCCACCCCGCCGCGGCCATCCATGCCTGCGGCGGCGGCGCCCGCCGCCCCCGGCCAACCGGCTGGTGGGCGTGCAGGGCTACTCGACGTCCTCGCGCAGAAAGCGAACCAGCGCGGAGACGCCGGGCGCGCGCAGCAGATCATACAGACGAAGGACATGCTGGAGAAGGAGGGGTTCGGCCAGCTCGCGCACCAGGCGATGATGGACCCAACGAACACCAGAAAGCTCGAGGAGATCGCGAACGCCAACGGGACATGGCGCGTCGCCCCGGGCAGCCTGCGCTACGACGGCGCAGGGAAGTACAGCGGGCTCTCAGTGATGCCGGATGGCTCGCAGCGCCCGTTCCAGGGCTTCGACATGCTCCACGCTGCTATGGCGCTTGGCGTCATTGCGCCGCCCGGAATCAAGGCGTTCAAGACGGACGAGGACGTGTACCAGATCGGCCCGACCGGCACGGTCAACAAACTCCAGGAGGGCAACCGGTACTCGACCTCGATGAATCGCAATGGCGACATCGTGACCACGAACCTCAAGACCGGCGAGACAAATGTCAAGAGCGCCGGAGGGCGCGAAGGACGCATGTCGCAAGAGCAGACGAAGGGTATCTCGCAGATCATGACGCTCGTCGGGCGCAACGCTACGGCGCGTCAGAACGAAGCAGCTCTCGGCAAGGAAGTGAAGCCCTACGACCAATCCAAGACCGCCGGCGTCGCGCAGTCGCTCTTCATCAACAACGACGCGCTAGGGAAGAACGCTCCGGAGGCCGTCAAGATCGCCGAGGCCATCCAGGACGGCGACCCGGACGCGAAGGTCGGCGTCGCGATGCTGAACGGCCAGCAGTGGAACGCCGTGCGCTACGGGAAGGGCCGCAACGAGGTCGTGTACGGAATCAGCCCCGTCGCCAAGCCGGCCGTGGCAGCTCCGCAGCCCGGCCCCGCAGCGCCCCCCGCGGCAGCGCGCGCACCGGCGCCGGCCGCAACACCAGCGGCAGCTCCGGCGCCAGTCCAGGCCAGCCTGCCGAAGCCGCCGCCGCCTCGCGTGGCGTCGCCTAAAGAGGCAGAGGCAGCAGGGCAGGAAGTTGATAGCCTGCGGAAATCTATCTCTGAGGCCAATGGCAAGCTGCATGACATCAACAACAGCGCGCTGAAGTACGACTATGCCGGCGCCGCACGTGTTCGCGCCGAGATCGCGAAACTCCAGGCAGCCCACAAGGCAGCCATGGAGAGGTATTCCGGCCTCGTGAATCAAGAGGCAGTGCGCGAGAGGGCTCTGAAACCCTGATTTAGGTAACACTGCGTCGCCCGGTAGAGTGGAAGATCAACTACCGCGGTGACGGCGCGCGCCTTTGCGCAGCGCAGGCCGGGAGAAGAACAAGATGTCAACCGGCTTCACCGATTTCGTCGAGAACGTCCCAGGCTCGCCCGACGCGCCGGTCTCTTCCCCCGTATCGCAGGCTCAGACCCCCACGAGCATCACGCGCGATGACGTAATCCGCATCGCGAAGGAAGAGGGCGCAGATCCTCAGCGCGTCCTCGCGCACTGGCAGATGGAGAGCTCGAGCGGGCGCAACCCGCGCACGAGCGTCAACGGCGCACGCGGCGGCTTCCAGGTCATGCCCGCCACGTTCGGCGGCCTCATGCCCGACGGCAACATCGACGACCCGAACGACAACGCGCGCGCCGCCGCGAAGCTGATCAAGCAGAACGCCGACCGCTACCCGAGCAACCCCGACGCGCAGACGGCCGCCTACTTCACCGACCCCAAGCTGATCGACCAGTACGGCGGCGACGTGAGCCGCATGGGGCACATCCGCGACGGCAACGGCGTTTCTGTGCCGCAGTACGTCGCCGGCGTCAACCGCAACATCGCCGGGCCGGCGCAGTCCGGCGCGTTCACCGACTTCGTAGCGGACCCGGAGGAGCCAGTCAAGGCTGCTCCGTCAGAAAAACCGGGCATTATTTCTGACACCCTGAACCTGCTCGGCCAGGGGTCAGCGCAGGCCGTGCAGGGGCTCTCATACGCCGCCGACAAGGTGAGCGGCGGCGAGATCAACCGGCTCTCGGAAGAGCATCTTGGCCGTAGCCTGTCTGGCATCATGCAGGACGTCTCCGACTACTACGGGGACAAGCTGTCGCCGGACATGCGCGACGCGTCGCAGAAAGAATGGATCTCGAGCCAGAAGGGCGAGACCTTCGGAGAGGCGTGGTCAGATCCGCGCGCGTACTACTCTGGCATCGTCAACTCGCTGCCGTCCACGTTGGCTACGCTCCCGGTGGCGGGCGTCGGCGCGAAGTTCGCCGCAACTGTCGCCTTCCGCACGTCCCTCGCGAAGTCGCAGACGTTGGGCCTGTCGGCCCTCGCAGCGAGGGCAGCCGCAGAGAAGGCGGCGATCAAGGCTGCGACGTACAGCGCCATCGCACTCGGGGGCGCGGGCGAGGGCCTGATCGCCGGCGGCCAGCAGGGGCAGCAGGTCGAGGACTCCATCGCGAAGCTCCCGGAGAGCGTGCTCGAGCAGGCTCCGGAGTACCAGGCTGCGCTCGTGAAGTCCCACGGCGACCGCGCGAAGGCGCGCGCCGAGATCTCGAACTCCGCCGGCATCCAAACCCTGTGGCAGGTCGGCGCGGCTACCGCGCTCCTTGGCGCAGGCTTCGATGGCTACGTCGGCTCCCAGGTCGCGAAGGTGATGACGCGCGGCGGCTCGGGCATGACGCGCTTCAAGGAGGCGATGCACGGCCTCGCGATCGAGACGCCAACCGAGCTCACGCAGGGATGGTTCGAGCAGTTCCTCTCGAACGTAGCGGAGCAGCAGCACGCGAACCCAGGCAAGGACCTGATGGATGGCGTATGGAACAACTCCATCGGGAGCGCTATTGCCGCGGCCCCGACCGGCGCCGGCTTCGGTGCGATGACGGGCGGCGGCGAGCACGCCGCTCCGCCTCCGCCGCCAGCTCCGGCACCAGCTGCGGAGACACCTCCGCAAGCCGAGCCCGCGCCAGCAGCTCCGGCGGCGCCCGAGCAGGGCGCGCCTACGAAGGCGGACGTCGAGAACGCCGCAGGATTCACCGACAAGAACCCCACCGAGGAGGAGAAGGATACCGGCAAGTACAACAAGGGCGTCGTCAACTTCCACGGTCTCGACATCGCTATAGAGAACCCGAAGGGGAGCGTGCGCCGCGGGACGGACAAGACCGGCAAGGAGTGGTCCGTCACGATGGCCAACCACTACGGCGAGATCGAGGGCACTGTCGGCAGCGACGGCGACAAGGTGGACGTGTTCATCGGGCCGCACCCGAACAGCTCGACCGTGTTCGCCATCGACCAGGTGGACCCCGAGAGCGGCGATCACGACGAGTACAAGATCATGGTCGGCTTCCAGTCCGCGCGCGCAGCCAAGAAGGGCTACCTCGCGAACTACGAGGCGGGATGGAAAGGTTTCGGCAGCATGCGTCAGCTGTCCGTACCGGAATTCAAGGCCGCCATCGCGGCGGGAACATTCAGCAAGACACCGAGACTACCGGCCGGCGCCGAACAGACGCCGGAACTACCGGAGGCCCCGGCTGCGGAACCTGTAGCTCCGGGCGCGCCCGCTGAATCGCAGGAAGGCGGGACCCAACAACAAGGGGAGGGCGCCGGCGTTGAAGGCGGCGCGGCCCCGCAATCACAGGGAGAGAGCAATGCCGTTGGAGAAGGGAACGTCGAACAAGGTGGTGGGCCAGAACATCGAGGAGCTGCACCAGGGGAACACGTACCAGCGGACACAGGACAAGTTCGGGAAGGAGAAAGCGGACAAACAGGCGGTGGCAATAGCGCTGGACCAGAAGCGCCGGAGCATGTCGAAGGGGGGCCTGCCACGCCCGCCGCGGAGGCACCCAACGGCGGTGTACAACTGAGCGAGCGCGACCAGCGGCTCGAGAGCATCGCGAAGATCTACGACAGCATCGGCGACGAGCGCCGGGCCGCGAACATCCGCAAGCGCATCGGCCAGGAGGCGCCGTTCGGCGAGAACCTGGACCGCCTGGAGCGCGTAGCACAGAACGCGAAGAAGATCCACGGCAACAACGAGGGCGTGACCGGCGGAGAAGCGCCCGGCGCGCCCGCGACGCCCGAGGCGCCGGCGACACCCGAGACGCCCGGCGAGCAGCCGCCTGCCACACCGGAGGAGACGAAGGCGCCCAAGGAACCGAAGGCGCCGAAAGAGCCAAAGGCCCCGAAGGCGCCGAAGCCGCCGGTGGACCCGTTGGTGAAGATGATCGCCGAGCGCAACAACAAGGCGCTCACCGATCATATCTACGGCGCCGCCGAGCTCACGCCCACCTTCGAGGACGGCGCAACCATCCTCGACGAGGGAATCGTCCAGATGTCCGTGACGGTCGAGAACCAGAAGCCCATCGAGAGCGTGATGAAGAAGATGGGCTTCAAGGTCACGGACCGGCTCCAGCCCGAGCAGGGCGTCGCGCGCATCCAGCTCTACACGATGTACCGGCCGCAGAAGAGCGACATCCATGACACGGGCGTCGTCGGAGGCAAGCCTGCTGGCGGAACTCTGCGTCTCTCCGAGCCAACCGGCGAGGGAGAGAAGGACATCGACAAGCTGATCGACGAGGCGAAGGTCGCGAACCACTTCACGATCGAGCGCCCCGACGCGACCTTCGGGACGATGCTCTACCTCGAGGCTGTTCGCGAGAAGCTGAAAACGTTCCTCGAATTCGCAGGCCCAGGCTTCGGCGGCCAGCAGGGCAATACGCGGTGGGGCAAGAGCCTCAAGCAGGCGTTGATCGACACGGAATACTCCGAAGTCAAGGCGCAGGCCGAGCGCTATATCGGGATGCTCTCCAAGCTGGAAGAGCTGACGAAGGACGCCAAGAACGTTGCCGAGGCGAACGCTGCAATCAAGAACGAAGCGTTCACAGAGGGCGAGGCGAATAGCTACGGAAGTACGCACACCGCGACGAAATTCGGCAGCGAGCTTCAGCGCATGATGAGCAACGATCTGTACGCGATGCTCGACTACTACCTGAAAGCATTCCAGCCGAACGAGAACGAGATCGACCAGACGAACCGCGTGGTCAAGAAGGACCCGAAGGTCCCGCCTCGCCTGGAGAACATCACCCGCGTCGGGATGAAGGACTACCGAAAGGGCCAGAACGTCAACGAGGCCGACTTCAAGTCCGCGTTCGGCTTCCGCGAGGTCGAGTTCGGCGAGTGGGTCAACCAGCTCGAGCGCCAGGAGAACCTGAACCTAGCCTACGACTCCCTGATGGACATGTCCGACAACCTCGGGATCGACCCGAAGGTGGTTGGACTCGGCGGGAAGCTCGCGCTGGCGTTCGGCTCGCGCGGGCAGAAGATCAGCAAGGCCGCCGCCCACTTCGAAACCAGCCACATCGGCGGAGAGGTGATCAATCTCACCAAGACGAATGGGAACGGTACCGTCTCGCACGAGTGGATGCACGCGCTCGAGCACTACTTGATCCACTCCGAGCAGGACGGAGCGAGGCTGTACTCAGAGGCGCTTCGTCACGTTCTCAACCAATACTTCAACTTCGCCAAGATGGAGGCGAAGGTCCGCGAGCTCCTGGTCGGAGACGCCGACTACCAGAACCGCAATGTTCCACCGCGCGAGCGCGTCCTCAACTGGCTGAACGAGAAAGGGACCTCTGACTGGAAGAGCCCGGAATACCGCGGCGGTCTGCTGCGGAACACCATCTACCTCAACGAAGCGCAAAAGCTGGATCACGGCTCAGACCCGTACTACTCGAAGGGCGCAGAAATGGTGGCGCGCGGAGAGGAAGCGTACCTCTTCGACCTCGTGAAGGGCGGATCGCCGTACCTCGTCGGACCTCTCGTTCGAGAAGGAGCTATGACGAAAACGAACGGCTACAAGGGAACCGCATACCCGCAGGCTGAAGAGCGGCGCCTGTTCGCCCAGGACTACAAGAACTTCTTCGCTGGCCTGGAGTTCACTCCAGAGGGTGTGCGCGTCAAGGAAGGCGCGAAGAACGTCGAGCAGATGAGGATTGCCGTCGGGCGCGAGCAGGCCAAGGAGATCTCAGGCCGCATCGACAAGATCATGGAGGACATGGGCCTCGTGCAATACCCCGAGGTCAAGAACGACTCCATGGTCGAGAGCATGTTCTTCCACCTGCGAAAAGGATGGTTCCCTGAGAGCGGCAAGGACCTGCTCTCCTGGGTAGCGCAAGCGCACCGCCTCGACCCCACAGAGGTAGAGGGCAACCTGATCCTTCAGAAGAAGGGGCAGGAGGACTTCGAGGCAGCCCTCGGACAGTTCGCCGCGCAGAAGATCATCGACTGGCGCGCGACCGGCACGAACGAGCGCGGCATCTTCGACAACCTGGTGGATATGTACCGCAAGCAGCCGAAGCTGAACATCCGCACGTCCACCAGCTCGTCCTTGCAGCAATACTCGACGCCGCTCCCGATCGCCTACATGGCCGGGCTGCTCGCGCGCGTTGGAGTCGATACCAAGGTGTACGAGCCCACTGCCGGGAACGGGCTGCTCACCATCACCGCGACGCCCAAGAACGTCATCGCGAACGAGCTGGACGAGCACAGGGCGCTCAATCTGAAGCTCCTCGGCTTCCCGCGCGTCACGCAGAAGGACGCGGTGAAGGCGAAGGAAGAGAACGTATTCGGCAAGGACGAGGCCGACGCGGTGCTCGCGAATCCTCCGTTCGGGAAGCTGGAGGCGCCCGCGCTCGCGGACGGCTACCAGGTCACGAGGATCGACCAGCTGATCATCGCGCGGGCGCTCGAGGCCATGTTCGACAAGGGGCGCGCCGTGCTGATCATCGGCGCCAACAGGATTCCAGGGGAGATCAACTCCCGGGAGAAACCATTCTTCAACTGGCTCTACGGCCACTACAATGTCGCTTCGCACTTCGAGGTAGACGGCTCTTTCTACGAGCGCCAAGGCGCGGCGTGGCCGATTCGAGTCATCACGATTGCCGGCCGCGGGCGCTCCGCGCAGGTTGCGCCGGCCAGTGGTACGATCACGCGCGTAAATTACAGCGTAACGGAGGGGTACGATGCACTCTACAGGCAGTACGAGGACGCAAAACGAGCAAGCGAAGCCGTTGTCACCGGCAACGCCAATGTGGGTTCCGAAGCTGGACCGGCCGAGCCACGCAGCGGCGTTGGTGGTCCCGCAGGGCCAGCCGTACCGGGAAGCAATCAGGGAGAAGCTGGAGTCGCTGCTCCTGAAGGCGGGAAAGAAGGAGGCCAAGGCCCTCGTCGAAACGAACCTCGAGGCGGAGGAAAACAGCATCCTGTGGGCGGAGTTCCCGCAGGGGTGGGTGGAGGGGCTGATGTCGAGCGGCCGGGTGGGAACCCTGGTGCAAGCGGGGGATCCGGCGTCGGCGGAACCGGAAACGAACCCGGAGCTCCGGAAGGAAGCAATCGAGGCGAGCAGCAGCCTGGACCTGTCGGAGTTTCTGGAAGCGATACCGGCCTAGAAGGTCTCTCGCCGGAGGACATCGACCGCATCTTCAACGATGAGTCGGTCCTAGTACCTGACGAAAAGACCGGGGCGCCCGTCGAGGGCAACCCCGGACCGAAAGGCCCACCACGCGGTCCTCGCGGAGGTGGCAAGCGCGCACCGAAAAGCAGCTCGAATGTAACCGCGGCTGAGCGTTCGCTCGGCCTGGATTTTTCAAAAGAATTCGACGAGATCAAGAAGATCATCGGCGAGAAAGACAGCGGAGGAGCCGTGTTCAGCAGGAAGCTGTACGAAGAAGCGCTCGGGACCGTCGATGCAACCATCTACCAGCAGCTTCGCAAGGTGTTCGAGAACGTCTGGCAGGCCATTCGCGCCAAGGTTGCAGACGCCACGCGAGCTGTGCTCGAGTTCAAGCGCATCGTCTCTCAGCGCTTCGGCGAGGCGATCGAGGGAATCCAGAAATACGCGAAGGTGTACATCCTCGACAAGATGTACCCGCCCTCGAAGGTCATGTCTCCTTCCGACGTCGGGCACGACAACAACAACCAGACGGTGTACGAGGGCAAGTCGCAGGGACAGAACCTCGGCATCCTGGTGCCGCGCAACCAGGCGCGCGCGCTGCGCGACGCCCTGGACGTGGCCGAGGACAAGATCCACGAGCAGGGCTCCGAGAGCATCGACGACTTCGTGCAGAAGGAGCTCGGGTACGGGACGAAGGAGAAGATGTTCGACGCCCTGTCCGGCTACCAGATCGACAACATCGCGCTCGCCGTCCTTCAGCTGAAGGACGGCCGCGGCATGATCATCGGAGACGCTACCGGCGTCGGCAAGGGGCGGCAGGCCGCCTCCCTGATCAACTGGTCCATCCGCAACGATAAGGTTCCGGTGTTCATGTCCTACAGCGACACCCTGTACAGCGACATGTACCGCGACATGATCGCGATCGGGCATCCGGAGATCTCGCCGTTCCTCACGAACACGGATGGCGAGGTCATCGACCCACGCGACCCGAGCGGCAAGACGAAGCTCTTCACGAACAAGAAGGGCGCAGCGAAGCAGGGAGTCGAGCATATCGTCAATACCGGCACCCTCCCGGAGGGCCGTTCGGCGATCTTCACGACCTACGCGCAGATCAACCAGGAGAACGCGCGCCGCTCCGCGCTGGCGAAGCTGTTCTCGACCGGGAAGGCCGTCCTGATCCTCGACGAGTCCCACAATGCAAGCGGCGACTCAGGCGTCGGCGAGTGGATGCAGGGGCAGTTCTCAGATTACGCGCCGCCCGTCGTGTACCTGTCGGCGACCTACGCCAAGCGCACGAACAACATGCCGATCTACATGCGCACGAACATCGGCCTGCTGGCGCAGGACCCGGCGCAGCTCGTGGAAATGCTCTCGACCGGCGGCCCGCAGATGCAGAGCGTGCTGGCGAACATGCTGGTCGAGGACGGCCAGATGTCCCGCCGCGAGAAGGACATGTCCATGCTCAAGGTCAACTTCGAGGTGGACGATGAGAACCTGGCGCGCGACACGCGCCTGATGGACGAGGCCACGAACGCCCTGCGCACGATCGTCAGGGCCGACCGGGAGTTCATTCAGTGGTTCAAGCAGAACGCTGACAGGCTCCAGGATCTTCTGCCGCCCGGCAGCGAGATCGTGCGCAACAAGAAGGGCGAGCAGCAAAGCCTGACGCACACCCCGTTCACGTCCGTCGTGCACAACTACGTCAAGCAGCTCCTCCTGGCCACTAAGGCGGATCGGGCGGTGGACAAGGCTATCAACCAGCTCAACACCAACCAAAAGGTGATCATCCCGCTGGAGAACACCATGGAGTCCGCGCTCGACCACTACATCGGCTCCATGGCCCTACAGCAGGGTGACGCGCTCGACGACTACAGCTGGAATCCCCTCCTGATGAAGGCGCTCGAGCGCCGGCGCGCATTCAAGTACAAGCCGCCCCATGGCGGCAAGGCTTTGGAGATCAGCGTGCCCATGGCGCGCATGCCGTCGCACCTGGTCCGGGTGTTCACCGAGGCGTCCGAGGTCATCAGCAAGCTGGAGACGCCGCTCTCCGCCTCGCCGATCGACTACATGCGGTCGCGCCTGAACCAGTACGGCTATTACTTCACCGGCAACGAGGACGCGAACGGCAACCCCGAGCGCAAGTACGTCAAGTTCACTGAGTCGGGCGGCAAGAAGCTGCGGCCCCTGCGCGTGTCGGAGATCACCGGCCGCACGAACATCGTGGACTACTCCACCGGGAAGGCTGTCCTCAGCAACCGGAACAAGGAGGAGGCCGATCGCATTGGCACAGTCCGCGGCTTCAACGACGGGTCAATCGACGCAGTGATCCTGAACTCCGCCGGCTCGACCGGCATCAGCATGCACGCGTCCGTGGAATTCGCTGACAAGCGCGCGCGGCACATGATCATCCTCCAGGCCGCCGGCGACATCAGCGTGTTCCAGCAAACCCTGGGCCGCGTGCACCGCACCGGTCAGATCGTCGCCCCGGACTACACGGTCCTGGCTACCGCGCTCCCGTCCGAGAAGCGCCCTATGGCTGTCCTCAAGAAGAAGATGACTAGCCTGCTGTCGAACACCACCAGCGGGCAGTCGTCAGCCACGGACGTCCAGGCGATCGACTTCATCAACCTCTACGGCGACGAGGCCGTGACCGAGTACCTGCGCGAGCACGAGGACGTGGCCGACTTCGTGAACGTGGAGATCGGAGACGAGAAATCCACTGAGGGCGTTGCGCTCGCAGCAAGCGGACGCGTCGCGCTCCTGTCCGTCGCCGACCAGAAGGACTTCTACGATCAGGTCGAGCACGCCTACAACGCCATCATCAACATGAAGAACGAATCCGGCACGAACAAGCTGGTCGTTCGCGACCTGGACACCGAGGCGATCCCCGAGCACGAGCAGGAGCTCACCTCCGGGGACGGCTCCAGCATCTTCACCAGGCCGTCCAGCCTCACCCACATGTCTATGTTCGTCCAGGGCACCAGGCCGAGCCCGGAGGAGGTCAAGAGCGCTATCGCTGAGGCTCTGAACGGCCGCACGCCGGAACAAATCCTCCAGGCCCTCGAGGACGAGCGCACGGCTCCGTTCGAGCAGGCAAAGGCCGCCGAGTTCAACAAGATCGAGGGGGCTGGCGGCCTGAACGACCAGCTAAAGGACGAAACAATTTCGGACGCGCGTCGCCGGGACCTCACGGCCCATGTCCAGGCGACTCAGAAGAAGATCGCCAACTTCGAGGGCGTGCGCCGGAACACCCTGGCGAACCTGCGCCAGATGAAGATCGGCTATCACGCGCGTCTCGCCCTTGACGACGGCGCGCTGCCACAGGGCGTGATCATCGGCATCAAATCGAACCTCCCGTCAGCTGGCAATCCGTGGTCGCCGTCGAACTTCGTAATCAACTTCATGATCAACAACGAGAACAGGCGCGCGTCCATCCCGCTCTCGAAGATCATCCGCGACAACATCCTGGACCAGGCTCTCCGGGACACGAGCTCGGACGACCTCGACTTCCTGTTCAAGCCGCAGAAGGGTGAGATCAGCGGGGAGAAGCCGCGCGAAATGCGCTACTACGTTCTCGGGAACATCCCGGCAGGCTACGGCGCCGCCAACAACGTAGGCGACGTGGTGACCTTCACCATGAAGGGCGGAGAGCGCCGGCAAGGGCTGCTGCTGCCGAAGAACTTCACGCCGTCCATGGTCCAGAACCAGGACGTGTTCCTGTCTAACCGCGCGCGCTACGGTGCGCAGTACGTGGACGGCATCTACGACTACCTCACGTCGCCATCCTTCGCCCGCGACCGCCTGTCCTACCAGGACATGCAGGGCGTCGAGCAGCTTGGCGTGGCGAGCAACGACAACATGGTCCGCTTCGTCGGTGACTCGGCTGGCCCGTGGGTGGACCTGATCATCCAGCGCGTCCCGGGCGCGAAGAAGCTGTACGAGAGCAAGGAGCTGGTGGCAATCACCGGCGACCTGGCAGCGCAGGGGAAGAGCTCGTTCCGAGTGAACATGCGCGACCCCGACCGCATCAAGGCGGCGATCAAGTGGGTCGCGGAGCGAAAGGGTCTGTACGTCAACGAGTCGCAGACCACAACCGCGCAGAAGTTCATGTCCAAGTACGAGAAGAAGTATGAGGGCGCGGCCTTCTCGCGCGGCGCCCAGGACAAGGCCGGTCAGGTGTGGGAGGTCCAGAAGGCCGTGAACGACCTGAAGGCCAACTGGACGGACGCTCCGGACGTCGAGGTGGTTGCCACCCTGGCGGACCTCCCTCAGCAGGTGCGCGAGCAGATCGAGCGCGAGAACGCCACGGACGTAGGGGGCGTGTTCTTCGGCGGCAAGGTGTACCTAGTCGCTCAGAACCTCGACGCCGCGGGCGCCAAGTTCACGCTGGTCCACGAGGTCAAGGGGCACTACGGGCTGCGCAAGACCTTCGGTCGCGGCCTCGCCGAGATCCTGGATCAGATCGCCACCGCGCGGGCCTCGCAGGTAGCAGCTCTCCTCAAGGCCCAGGGGATGCCGAACACCCCCGAGAACCGCTCGAGGATGGCCGAGGAGCTGCTGGCCATCATGGCTCAGTCCGAACCCAAGCTCGGGTTCGTCCGGCGCGCCATCGCGGCCATCACGCAATGGCTGCGCGACCACGGCATCCTGTCCAAGCAGAAGATCACGGACGCGGAGATCATCCGCCAGTTCCTTGCGCCGGCAGCGCGCACGGTGGAGCAGGGCGCGCCAGCTTCCCTGGCGCCGGACGCCGACGCGTTCTCAAACTCCCCGCTCTACAGCCGCATGGGAGACTGGATCAACGAGGTTACGAAGTCCGACTCGAAGGTCGGCATGTGGAGCAAGACGATCGGCACACAGTTCAACCTCGCCAAGAACAACACTCAGTTCCGACACGTGTTCGAGTGGGGGCAGAACTTCCTCTCCGACATCTGGCGTAACGCCAGCGCTGCCGAGAAGGTAGCGCCGACGTGGTTCAAGCGCGGATGGTTGCAGGGCATCAACCGCAAGGACGCCGACGCCGCATCGCAGTACCTCCTGCACGGCACGCTGCTGAACAAGGTGTTCTCGGACGAGCAGCTTCGCTCCGGCCCCACGGTGAACACGCCGGACGGCGACAAGGTTCTCACGCCACTCACCGAGCCCCAGGTCCGCATGTACCACGAGGCGCATGCGTCCGTCCGTCAAGCCCTCGAGACGCAGGCTAATTCGTTCATCGCGCGCGAGGCGAAGAAAACTGGCGTCAGCATGAACAGGGACCTCAACATGGAGGACTTCGCGGCCGACATCGAGCTCCAGCTCGGGGAGCGCATCGCCGAGGCCAAGGGCAACATCGACACCTTGCGGCAGGCGCAGCCGCCCGGCTTCGAGTTCAGGGTAGAGCAGTTGAAGGCGTCCGTCCGCGCCGACCAGAAGAGCGTAGCCAAGATCGGAGAGCTCGTTCAGCGTGTGAACGAGCTGTCCAATCAGGGTTACTTCCCGCTGTCGCGCTTCGGAACGCACTACGTCGCGGTGTACAAGACGCAGAAGGACTACGAGGACGGCAACTCGTCTCACTTCTCCCTGCACGAGGGCCTGACGAGCCACGTGGCAAACATCAAGTCGAACCGCGAAGAGACGCGCATGCGCGCCAAGTTCCCTAACGCGTACAAGATCGAGACCGGCACGATCAGCAAGAACTCGTTCCGCATGTACGACGGGCTCAACCTGGACGCGCTAGAGCTATTCGCGGAGCACCTGGGCGTGGCGAATGACGAGGTGTACCAGGAGGCGTACAAGGAGCTGTTCTCCAGCCGGTCCATGATGAAGCGATTCATTAACCGGAAGGGCGTGCCAGGCTTCTCGCAGGACGCCTACCGCGGTCTGGCCGACTTCATCATGACGAACTCGCGCGCCGCCAGCGCGAACGACAACTTCCCTGGAATGGGGAAGGCCGTCATGGACATCGAGGACGGCGACCTGCGCGACCACGCGGTCTCGCTCTACAAGTACCTGCGCGACCCGGTGGAAGAGGCTCACAAGCTGCGCGGCTACCTGTTCTTCCACTTCATCGGTGGCTCGCTCGCGTCCGCCGTCACGAACCTGACTCAGACTCCGCTTATCACGGGGCCGTTCCTAACGAAGTTCGCATCCCTGCCAGACGTGCTTGCACGCCTGACCGGAGCGGCGAAGGACGCCGTACTCGACCCGTTCTCGAAGAAACTGAACGGCGACTTCGTGCATACCGGGCGCCTGTGGGACAACCTTCGCAAGGCCGAGGAGGACGGAACGACCGCCTCGCAAGAGGTGTTTCAAATGATGGGCGTGGCCTCTGGCTCGAAGCTCGCGGGCAACAAGTATTCGGAATCCTTCCTCAAAGCGTGGGGTTCCATGTTCGGATACGCCGAGACGTTCAACCGGCGCGTGGCCTACATCGCTGCCCACAAGATCGCTGAGGCCAACGAGCAGTTGGGGGATCCGCACAAGTTCGCCGAGAACGCCGTCTACGAGACGCAGTTCCTTTACAACAAGGGCAACAGGCCGGTGTTGGGCCGCGGCGCGCTCGGGTCCACGCTGATGACGTTCAAGCAGTTCAGCATCAACGTGCTCGAGCTGCTGCACCGCATGCCAATGCAACAACGCGTCTACATGGTCGTGCTGCTCCTGCTCGCCGCCGGCGTCGAGGGACTGCCATTCGCCGAGGACCTGGAGGACCTGATCGACACGATCGGTCAGCGCTTCCCCGACCTCGGCCTGACGACCAACAGCAAGAAGTGGCTCGACAAGCAGTCGAAGAGGATCCTGGGCCAGTTCCTCGGGAACGCCTTCGTCCAGGGGCTCCCGAGCGCGGTGAGCCCGTTCGACGTCAGCCAGCGGCTCTCCATGGGCAACCTGATCCCCGGGACCGCCTTCGCCAAGGTGAGCGAGACGGACAAGTTCAAGGATGTCCGGGACCTGATCGGTCCGGCCGCAGGGCTGCTCTACGGGGCCGCCACGGGCCTCGAGCGCGCCTTCCATGGCGACTTCCTGGGCGCGGCCAAGAGCGCGCTGCCTACGGCCGCTCAGAACTTCGTGAAGGGGTCGGAAATGCTCGCCCGCGGCGAGGCGCGCGACACCCGCGGCCAGTTCACGGCGAAGGTCTCGCCGCTCGAGGCGGTCGGCAAGGCGGCCGGGTTCAATCCGAACGCGGTGGCTGATCGCCAGAGGGTGACGGGGGAGATCCGGAACGACGAGAACTTCATCGCCGTTACCAAGTCCGCCTTGATGGACGAGTTCGTGAACGCCATCAGGAGCGGAGACCGGGACGACATCGAGAGCGTGCGCCGGAAGATCGCCTCGTGGAACAAGTCCAACCCGACCATGCCGATCGTGATCACGCCGCAGGCCATGCGCAGGCGCCTCCAGCTCGCCGGCATGTCGCCGGACGTCCGCAGTATCAAGCTGGCGCCGCGACCGCTGCGCGGCGAGGTGGCGTCCCTACTCAGGCCGCCGAGGGAAGATACTCAGGAGTGACGGGACGGGCACGTCGAGACGCATGCCTTTAGCGCGCCGACGCATTCGTTGTGGCGCATGACCGGCGTGAAGCTCCACTTGTCGTTGCAGGTAGAGTAGTCCTGGGTGCACGCGCGCCCGCACGCCTGGTCAACCTTGCTCAGATCCACGCTGTCCACGCTGGCGCAACTCGCGAGCGCGAGGGTAAGGATGGAGAGGAGGGCGCGCATGCGGCGCATCCTATCACGATCTGTTGGCAGGCCGCGAGGGATTTGAACCCCCATCGCACGGGTTTGGAGCCCGGCATCTTGCCGTTAGAATGAACGGCCTGTTGTCGTTAAACGCCTAAGATTTTGGGCGTTATGTCGCTTAACGCCTAATCTTGGTTGCGGCAGATGGATTTGAACCATCGACCTTCAGCTTATGAGGCTGACGAGCTGCCAGACTGCTCCATACCGCACACTGTTCGTAGCCGGTTTTCCGTGCGGATCAACCCTTCGGGGCATGGTGTCCTCGCGTAATTGCGAGCGCTTTCTACAGCTAACCGGCCAAACCAGCGTCTCAGTCCCCGCACGTCATGCTCTTGTGTTCTCGCTGCAATTTTGATTCGGCCTTCCCCGCAGGGATCGGACCGGCCGGAGTCGCAGCTTCCCGTGCTCAATACCTACGCGTTCAGAGTTACTTCCACCTTCTCGGTCACCGGCAGCTTCGGGAACTTGTACGTGATGATCTTCGGCACGTACACGATGCCGTCTTGCGTGCCTACCTTGAGGCCGGCGAAGTATCCGCCGACGAAAGCGACTACGACTGAGAGGACTGCTACTGCGATCACGACTTCCATCATCACGTCTCCTTGTTGTTGTTGGTGGAGGTAGAGGGCATCGAACCCACGACATCCTGGGTGCAAATCAGGTGCTCTCCCGACTGAGCTATACCCCCGTTCATTTTCCTTCGGCGTTCACGTTGCGTGAACGTGCTGCCGGAGTGAACCATCGCAGAGTAGGCGCGCCGGTGGCGCCTCGTGTCAGTTGCTCGGCTCTCGCCGCTCCCCCTCGAGCATTCCTGGCGGGCCGCGCGGTGAGAAAGCACCGTGGGGGACGGTTTTCAAGGCCGTCCTTACCGTCAGGAAGCTGTTAGCTCGCCTCGAAGGCTCTCTGCCAAATCTGGTCTGTCTCCCAGGACTCGAACCTGGAACCCTCGCGCCCCAAACGCGTAGCTCTAGCCTATTGAGCTAGAGACAGGAATTTTATTGAACGGAGCGTTCAATATCCGTTCAATATGCACTCTATCATGCAAAGGTGGATTACGCAAGTGCTTGTTTGCTTGGCTCCCCGACCAGGGCTCGAACCTGGGACCTGCGGATTAACAGTCCGTCGCTCTACCAGCTGAGCTATCGGGGATCTGAGGCTCCGGCCTGAGCGATCGAGGCCGGACATTGAGAAGGCGCGTATTCTAATTCCCTCGCGGGAGGGCGGTCAACGCAAGACGCGTCCGCTTGGGCATAATGTTCCGACATCGGAGCGCTTCGACGTGGAGATTCCCCTGACTAGGACGAGAGACATGGCGGCGGTTGCGCTCGCCGTGCCGCTACTTGCTCCCTGCCTCGTCGCAGCCCAGGAAGGCGACTGGCCCAGCCGCACGATCCAGATCGTAGTTCCCTACACGCCCGGCACGGGTGCAGACATTCTCGCGCGCATTCTCGGCCCCAAGCTGGCCGAGCGCTGGAAGGTTTCGGTGGTCACGGACAACCGCGCGGGCGCGTCCGGGAACATCGGCACCGATTTCGTCGCCAAGTCCGCGCCCGACGGCTATACGCTCCTCTGCACCGCCACGTCCTTCGGAACGAACCCGGCGATCAACCGCAACCTGCCGTTCGATCCCGTCAAGAGCTTCGCGCCCGTGGTACAGCTCGCGCGAAGCTCGGTGGCGGTGATCGTCACGCCGGGTCTGCCTGCGAAGTCGATGCGCCAGTTCCTCGATCTGGCGCGCAGCGAGCCGGGAAAGCTCAATTACTCGTCCCCGGGAAACGGCTCACCGCAGCATCTGGCGATGGAGCTCCTCAAGCTGGACGCGCATGTCGACCTGGTTCACGTTCCTTACAAGGGGTCGGGGGGCGCTCTGGCCGACCTCGTCGGCGGCCACGTGCAGGCGATGATCGTTTCCCTCCAGACCGTCGCGCCCTACGTTCAGAGCGGGAAGCTTCGCATGCTGGCGGTCATGAGCGCCGAGCGCTCGGAGGTGTTCCCCGAAGTCCCGACCCTCAAAGAGGTGGGCCTTCCGGATCTGGAAGTGGATACTTGGTACGGAGTGTTCGCCCCAGCCGGGACGGGCAAGGCGGTGATCGACAAGGTCAACGCCGAGTTGAGCGCGCTCCTGAAGCAGGCGGACGTGCGCGAGCTGCTCGCCAAGCAGGGAATGATCCCGGTAGGCGGCAGCCCCGAGCGCTTCGGCGCGCTCGTGAGGAGCGAGCTTAAGCGCTGGCCCCGCGTGGTCGCGGCGGCCGGCATCAAGGCGGACTAGCGTCATGGACCAATCGGAAAGAAGGGGAGCAATGAGCCTGGTCGAGGATCTTGTCGCAGCAAACCGAATTCTCGCCGAGCATGGCGTCATCGACGCCTACGGGCACGTCAGCGTGCGCTCGCCGGGCGACCCCAACCGCTACCTGCTCGCCCGCTCGATCGCCCCCGAGCTGGTGACGCACGCTGATATCCTGGAATACGACCTGGACAGCAACCCGATCGACCCGCGCGGGATGGAGTCGGTCCGCGAGCGCTTCATCCACGGCGAGATCTACAAGGCGCGCCCCGACGTGAACGCGGTGGTGCACAACCACTCTCCGTCGGTCGTGCCCTTCAGCGTCACGTCCGTTCCCATGCGCCCGCTGTTCCACATGGCGGCCTTCGTCGGGGAAGGCGTGCCGAACTTCGAGATCCGCGACGCGCAGAAAGGGACCGACCTCCTCGTGAAGACGCCTTACCTGGGTCAGGCTCTCGCGAAGACGCTGGGCGGCAGCCCTGCCGCGCTCATGCGCGGGCACGGCTCGGTCACGGTCGGCGAGACCCTCCCGCGGGCGGTCGGACGCAGCGTCTACCTAGAGCAGAGCGCGCGCATGCAGCTCCAGGCGATCGCGATCGCCGGACCGGGTGGCAAGATCGCGTACCTCGACGACAGCGAGGTGAAGGCCTCGGTCCCGCTGCAGGACTACGGGCGAGCTTGGCCGATGTGGCGCGCCAGGGCGCTCGCCCAGGTCAAGTCCAAGGCGTGAGGCGCGCGCCGCGGAATCGGACGTGATCTTCCAACTCCTCGCAGACCGGCTGGCCGACATCGGCCGCGCCGGACTTCTGCGCAGCCGCTTCGCGCGCACGGGTGCGCAGGGTCCGCGCATAGCCGTCGACGGGCGGGAGCTCCTCGCTTTCTGCAGCAACGACTACCTGGGACTCGCCAACCATCCGCGCATCGTGCAGGCGGCCGTCGAAGCGGCCGCGCGTCACGGCGTGGGGCAGGGGGCATCGCATCTGCTGAGCGGGCACAGCGTGCTGCACGAGCGTCTCGAGTCCGCTCTGGCGCAGTTCGTCGAGATGCCGCGCGCCCTGCTTTTCTCCAGCGGCTACCAGGCCAACATCGGAGTGATCACGTCGCTCGCCGGGCCGGACGACGCCGTGTTCTCCGATGCTCTCAACCACGCGTCCCTGATCGACGGCGTGCGCCTGTCGCGTGCCCGGGTCGTGCGCTACCCCCACGCCGACGTTGGCGCGCTCTCCGATGCGCTCGCCGCCTCGCAGGCGCGGACCAAGCTGGTCGTGAGCGACGCCGTGTTCAGCATGGACGGCGACGTCGCGCCCGTCCCGGCGCTGCTCGAACTGTGCGAGCGTCACGATGCGCTGCTCGTCCTCGACGACGCGCACGGCTTCGGCGTGCTCGGCCCGCAGGGGCGGGGAACGCCGGCGCACTTCGGGTTGAGATCGCCGCGCATCGTCTACGTGGGAACCCTTGGCAAGGCGGCGGGCGTGGCAGGCGCTTTCGCGGCCGGGGCGACGGAAGTCGTCGAGACGGTGCTGCAGCGGGCTCGCACCTACATCTACACCACGGCAGCTCCTGCGATGCTCGCGGCCGCGGCCGAGGCGAGCCTCGAGCTGATCCGCGGCGAGGAGTGGCGGCGCGAGCACCTGCGCAAGCTCATCGCGTCCCTGGGGCAGGCGCTGCGCGGGACCCAAGCCGCGCTGGCGCCTTCCGGTACACCGATTCAGCCCCTGATCCTGGGCGACAACGAAAGGGCGCTCGCGACGAGTGCGGCGCTGCGCGAGCGCGGCATCCTGGTGCCGGCGATCCGTCCGCCCACGGTGCCCGAGGGCACGGCGCGACTGCGAATCTCCCTTTCCGCGGCGCACAGCGCCGAGGACCTGGCGCGGCTTGCCGCGGCGCTTCGCGAGGCGTGCCGCAGCGGCGCCGAGGCGCACGCCTAGACCACCGTGCCTTTGGGCTTCTTCGTCACCGGCACCGACACCGGAGTGGGCAAGACGCTGGTCGCCTGCGCGCTGCTACACGCCTTCGCCTCGAGCGGGAAATCAGTCGCCGGGATGAAGCCGGTCGCCGCGGGAAGCGTAGGGGGGCGCTGGGCCGACGTGGACGCCCTAGTCGAGGCCGGCAACATCCGGGCGCCGGCGAGCCTGGTCAATCCGTACGCCTTCGAGCCGGCGATCGCACCGCACATCGCCGCGGAGCTGGCGGGAGCGAGAATCGAGATCGAGACCATCGTGCGCGCCTACGGCGAGCTGTCGCGGCGCGCCGAAATCGTCGTGGTCGAAGGAGCGGGGGGCTTTCTCGTACCCTTGAGCGCCCGCGAGACCGGGGCGGACCTGGCGCGGCGTCTCGGGCTGCCCGTGGTGCTGGTGGTCGGAATGAGGCTCGGCTGCCTCAACCACGCGCTCCTCACGCGCGGGCAGATCGCGGCGTCGGGGCTGCGCTGCGCCGGCTGGGTGGCGAACTGCATCGTTCGCGACATGCCGCAGCTTGAGGCGAACATCCGGGCGCTGAAGGAGCGGCTCGAATCGCCGCTGCTGGGCGTCGTGCCGTTCCAGCGCGCCGCCGGGCCGGCGCAGGTCGCGCGGCTGTT
>Ga0137409_10000157_pt1 | contig 66905 bp, 48 predicted proteins | sample CZODoug1_16funga_FD_122059 | JGI IMG/M metagenome (GOLD analysis project Ga0137409, IMG submission 122059) | Vadose zone soil fungal communities from Angelo Coast Range Reserve, California, USA - CZODoug1_16fungal (Hybrid Assembly) | ecosystem: Environmental > Terrestrial > Soil > Vadose zone... | reverse complement strand
GGCGTCGGATTCGTTCGCCGCCCACCGGGGCTGGATCAGCCGGATGATCCCGCGCTCCGACCCGAACTGCTGGGCCTTGAGCGCCGCCTGCTTGACGGAGGACAGATAGGAGGAATTCGCCCAGGCCCAGACCCAGACGTTCGATTTGGTCGAGTGGTTTCCGACGATCTGGATGCGGGCGACGACCTTGGGAGTGCCGCCGCTGGAGAAGACCAGCTCGCCCCGCCACTGGTCCCAGTCGAAGCGGTGATAGCTCTCGAGCTGGAACGCCTTGCGGTTCTCGTCGATCTGGCCGCGCATGGCCCAGTTGGCCTGGCGGAGGTGGTCCTGGAACTCCTGCTCGGACATCGGATTCATGGGCAACCGCGTCTCTGACGCGGGTTCTATCTTATCCGATAGAGGTGCACTTCGTAGGGCTTGAATTCGTCGTCGAACCTGCCGGCTTTCACGGGGAGGGAGCGGCTCTCGCCGAGCACCTCCGCGGCGCCCTTTGCGGCCTTCACCTCGAAGGACGCCTTCGTCCCCTTTTCGCGCATCGCCACCGCGAAGAGCCATAAGGAGTCGCCCTGCTTCTTGAGCAGGAGGTCGACCGGGGCGTCCGCGCCGGACGTCGTCACCGTCGCGCCGCCGTCGACGGTCGGGCTGTTCAGCGCGGGGGCGGCCTCCCGGATCTGCCGGTTGATCGCCGTCACGCCCGCGAGCAGGTCGGCGTCCTGCAGCAGCGACGCCTCGATAAACTTCGGTTTGAACTGGTGGACGAAGTAGATGAGGCCGGTCGAGCCGTGGATCAGCGACATCCACGCTTCGCAGCGGATCTGCGGGGCGGTCGGTTTGACGCTCTCGTTGCTGATGCGGCTCGCCTCGATGCAGTTCCACACGATCTTCTTCCCGTCGCCCCACTTGCGCAGGCGGTCGACGCCTTCCGACACCTTATAGAGCTTCCCGACGATATCCGCGTGATCGTGGACGACGGGGTAGATGTCGAACGAGACGATGTCGCTCCCCTTCATGTACTCGGCGTAGTCCTCCGGATGATTCGTGCGCACGCCGCGGCCGACGTACTTGTCCCACGCGACGCCCTGGCCCAGGTTGAGGAGGACGGGACGTGACGGATCGGCGTCGTGGACCTTCTTGTAGTCGGCGACGATCTTCTCCGTCGCGATGGGCGCACCGTAGCCGCCGCCCTTCTTCTCCTGCGCGTTGTCCGGCTCGTCGCCGTGCATCCACGCGATGATCGTGGAGTCGTCCTTATGGGCGAGGCCGAATTCGTTCTGATGGCAGACCAGCTTCATGCCGGCGGCTTTGAGGACGTCGAACTGCACCTGCGTCGGCCCCTGCCAGAGCGCGACGTAGGTGTTGATGCCCGCCTCTTTGTACTTCGCGACGTTTCGCGTGTCCTGCAGCCAGACGGCCACCGGGAAGAAGGAGGGGTCGGTCGGCGGGCCGTGGGTCCAGGAGGAATAAGGGCTCATCGTCTCCTGCGGCAGCAGGAGCAGCGCCAGAAGGCAGAGGCTGCGCATCATCGGGCGGTCTCCGGATGGCCCTTCGGCACCGGCGAGCCCTCGCGGATCAGGGCGACGCGCGCCCCTTCCGGCTTCTTGCTGATCATGATGTTCGCCAGTCGCGCGCCGTTGCCGTTCGCCGGCGTGTGATACGAGCCTCCGTAGACGAGATGGTCCCCCGTCGACAGATCCCCGTATCCCCCGGTCGACCCGACCCAGAGCCAGTGCCAGCGGTTGCCGATCACGTCGTAGAGCCCCCACGCGTTCGGTTTCTTCTGCGCCACGGGATGCATCCTGTTGTCCGAGTTCGCCTTCACCCACGCGTAGTCGTTGGCGTCGGCCTCCGTATTGCCGCCCGGATTCATCCCGGGATTGCCCGCGCGGCACGCATACTCCAGCCGGGCGCGGTCGGGGAGGATCGGCTTCCAGCCCTTGGGCGCGACCTTGGCGAGCGCGGGCAGCACCTTGTCCATGACGTCGCGATAGGGCAGCGCGGCCGGCAGCTTCGGATCGGCGTCCGCCGCCGTCTCGGGCGGATCGGCCTTCAACAGCTCGCGGTACTGCTCGATCGTGAGCTGGGTCTCGAGCATATAGAAGGCTTCGGCGATCGTCTCGGACCGCAGGTTCTCGTCGCCCTCGTGGCCGTTCTCCGTCTTGGGGCTGCCGAGCTCGAACTTGCCGCCGGGGATGAGCTTGAACGTCAGCGTCCCGACCTTCAGCGACTCCGGCGTGTTCAGCGCTTTCGCGGTCTCGGCCTGACGCTTCGACGCCTCGGTCGCGTCGAACGGCCACGCGTCGTAGACCTTGTCTTGAGCGGACAGAGCCACCATCGGGAGCAGCAGGAGGAAGAGCGTTCTCATGCTCCTCTTACGCCGGCGGGATCGGTTTACGACAGAATCTCTTTGATCACCTTCGCGTCGACGGTGATCGTCGTCAGCCTTTGCTCCAGGCTGTTGTGGCGGAACGTCAGCTTCTTGTCGTCCAGGCCCATCAGGTGCAGGATCGTCGCGTGCAGGTCGTGGACGCTGACGCGGTTCTCCACCGCCTTGAAGCCGACCTCGTCCGTCGCGCCATAGGAGACGCCGCCCTTCACGCCGCCGCCCGCCATCCAGGTCGTGAACGCGTGCGGGTTGTGGTCGCGGCCGGGCTTGCCGCCCTTCTGCGCGATCGGCAGCCGGCCGAACTCGCCGCCCCAGATGATGAGCGTGTCGTCGAGCAGGCCGCGCTGGGCCAGGTCGGAGATCAGCGCCGCGACCGGCTGGTCCGTTTCATCCGCGAACCCGCGGTGGTTGCCCTCGATGTCCTTGTGGCCGTCCCAGCTCAGCTGGTTCTCCATGCCGCCGGAGTAGATCTGGACGAAGCGGACGCCGCGCTCGACCATGCGCCGCGCGATCAGGCATTGCTTCGCGAAGTGCAGGCACTTCTTGTTGTCGAGGCCATAGAGCTTCCGGACATGCTCCGGTTCTTTGTCCAGCTCGAACGCCTCGGGCGCGGCCGACTGCATCCGATACGCAAGCTCGAAGCTCTCGATGCGAGCCGCGAGCTCCTTCTCGGCGGGATCGGACTCGCGGGTTCCATTCAGGTCGCGAAGCAGGTCGAGCTGGCGGCGCTGGCGCTCCCCCGCCAGCTCGGCGGGCGGCGCCATGTTGTCGATCGGTGCGCCCGACGGCTTGAGATACGTGCCCTGGTAGACGCTCGGCAGGAAGCCGGCGCCCCAGTTCTGCGCGCTGCCCTTCGGCAGGCCTCGGCCCAGCGGGTCGGACATCACCACGAATGACGGCAGGTTGCGGCTCTCCGATCCCAGGCCATACGTGACCCAGGACCCGACGCACGGGTGGCCCATCCGCGTCTCGCCGCTGTTCATCATGAACAGCGCGGGGCTGTGGTTGTTCGACTCCGTCCATCCCGAGTGGATGAACGCCATGCGGTCGACGTGCTTCCCCAGGTTCGGGAAGATCTCCGAGACCCTCTTTCCGCATCGACCCTGGGGCGCGAACTTGAACGGCGACTTCATGAGGCCGCCGACTTCGTTCGCGAAGAAGCCGGTGAACTTGTTGAACCCCGGCAGCTCCTGCCCGTCGCGCTTCTCGAGCTCCGGCTTGTAGTCCCACGTGTCGACGTGGCTCGGGCCGCCGTTGACGAAGATCCAGATGACCGCCTTGGCGCGCGCCTTGAAGTGCGGGGCGCGCGGGGCCAGCGGATCGCGCGGCTCGTCGTTCGCCAGCAGCCCTTCCTGTCGCAGCAGGCTTGCCAGTGCGACAAGACCGAAGCCGTTGCCGGCCTTCGCCAGCAGTTCCCGGCGGGAGCAGCCTTCATTCGACATAGACAAACTCGTTCAAGCAGAGGATGGCCTGGCAGAAATCCACGCGCGCGGCGCGGCCGGGATCCGCGGTCCCGGAGCCCTTATAGCTCTTCTCCTGCGCCGACAGGAACTCGGAGGCCCGCTTCAGCTCGCGCTCGGTGGCCGGCCGTCCCAGGGCGCGACGGTAGATCGCCCCGGGATCGGGTTCCTTCGCCAGTCCTGCGGCGCAGCGGCGCACGAGCGGGCTGTTCATGAAGAGCAGCGCCTGGGGCGCGATCGTCGTCGTCGGACGCGATCCCTGGCTCACGAGCGGCTCGGGAGCGTCGAAGACCATCATCATCGGGATGAGCCGGCTGCGCTTGATGAAGAAGTAGATGCTCCGCCGCGTCATCGCTTCGTCGAGCGTGCCCGGACCATACATCTTCCGGTCCAGCAGGCCGCCCACGTCCAGCAGAGTGTCCCGGATCGCCTCGGCCTCGAGCCGCTGCGGATTGCGGCGCCAGTAGAGGCGGTTGTCCGGGTCCTTCTTCGCGCTGTCCGCGACCACGTCCGCCGACTCCTGGTAGGCCTGGCTCGTCATCATCCGCCGGTGCATCGCCTTCAGCGACCATCCGCTCCCGATGAGCTCGGCCGCCAGCGACTCCAGCAGCTCCGGGTGCGACGGCGGCTCGCCCTGGACGCCGAAGTCGTTGACCGTCGCGACGAGGCCGCGCCCGAAGTGGCGGGCCCAGAGGCGGTTGACCACGACGCGCGCCGCCAGAACGCCGGCGCCGGCGTCGACGTCCGTCAGCCACGCGGCGAGCGCGCTGCGGCGGCCGGGAGTGCGCGAACCGGCGGGCGGCGCCGGGATCCAGCGGCTCTCGTCGGCGCCGCGCTCTAGCACCTGGATGAAGCCCTGCGTCGCGACGCCCTGCTTCTTGTTCACGTCGCCGCGCGCGAGGACATAGGTCTCCTTGTAGAAGTGGGGGAAGCCGCGCTCGTCGGCGTGGTGTTTGAGCGGCTTGAGGCCCTCGGTGGTGACGAGGATCTTCGTCAGCTTCGGCGCGGGCTTCGCCGCGAGGTGCTCGTCCACGGCCTTGCGCAGGCGGATGCCTTCGTCGTCGAGGCGCGCATAGACGGCGATCGCCCCCTCGTACGGCTTCCCCTCGCGGAGCGCCTCGCAGAGCTCGACGACGGGCTGGGCCTTCGACTCGCCGTCGAAGCCGACCGGCGCTGGCCGCGTCGTCACCGACAGTCGCGGCCGCCCGATCGAATGATGAGTATTGTTGTTGTACTCGAAGTCAAAAGTCAGTTCCGTTCCTTCGGGGAACTCGACCGGCGCCACGATCTCAAAGACGGCCGCGTGGTCCTTTCCGAATTGGGGATCCACCGCCCAGCCGCCGCCCTTGTCGTCATCAACCGAGGACGCCGCGGACAGGGTGGTCTGGTTCTGTTCGAAGGTGACCGCTCCAGCGGAAAGCTTCACTTGAAACGGAATGCCGCCGGAGCTGGATCGAAGGAGCAGTCGGAAATCGCTCAGGGAGAAATTGCCATTGTCCGCACGCCCCGGTCCCCCTTTCTTGAGCGACGCGTCCTTGAGGGCCTCGAGCCGCACGGCGGTGATCCGTTTCAGCGTCGTCCGCGCCTTGAAGCGCCAGCGGTCATTCCTCGGATTTTCGCCCGTTGCGAGCACCGAGCCGTCCCCTTGGGGCACGAACTTCGCTCCCTGGAGGGATGTGGTCTCGATCAGGTCGAGCACCGTCCAGACGGGCGCCTGCTTCTCCCAGGGGCGGCCGTCCGCCCAGTGCTTATAGCGCCCCGGCAGTTCTTCCTTCTCGAACTTCTCGAGGGCCGCGACGAGCGGCGGATGCTCGGCCTCCCACTTGGCGAGCGCGGCCTTGTCGCCCTCGGGATCCATCTGCAGCTCGGCCATGCTGCGGATCGCGGTGGTGAACGTCGACGCGAGGCGGTAATAGTCGCGCGAGGGGAACGGGTCGAACTTGTGATCGTGGCAGCGGGCGCAGCCGAGGCTGAGCCCGAGGAAGGCCGAGGTGGTGGTCGAGGTCATGCTGTCCAGCTCGTCGTAGCGGGCCGACTCGAACTCGGCCTCGGTGAGCTGGGTGGGGAACGCGCCGGCGCCGAGGAAGCCGGTGGCCATCCACGCGAGCGGTTCCACGGGGGCCAGTTCGTCGCCCGCGATCTGCCACCGGACGAAGCGGTCGTAGGGCAGGTCGCGGTTGAACGCCTGGATCAGGAAGTCCCGGTAGTGATAGGCGTTCTCGCGGTCATAGTCCTGCTCGAAGCCGTGGCTCTCCGCAAAGCGGGCGACGTCGAGCCAGTGCCGCGCTTGGCGCTCGCCGTACTCGGGCCGCGCCAGCAGCCGGTCGATCAGCGCCGCGAAGGCGTCCGGAGACGGATCGGCAACGAACGCGTCGATCTCCGCCGGCGTGGGGGGCAGCCCGAGGAGGTCGAAGGTCGCGCGGCGGATCAGCGTGCGGCGGTCCGCCGGACCGTTGGGCTTGACGCCGGCGGCGTCGAGCGGGGCGCGGATCAGCCCGTCGATCGTCGCCCCCGCCGGCGGGTGCAGCGGCTGGAAGGCCCAGTACTTCTTCCCCGCCTCGACGTCGATGCCCTTCTTCGCGGCGGCGGCGCCCTTCCCGCGCGGGTCCGGAGCGCCGCGCTTCACCCACGCGGCAAAGTCCTCAACGACTTCCTTCGACAGCCTCCCCTTCGGCGGCATCTTGAGGTCGTCGGTGTAGCGCAGCGCCTTCACGAGGAGGCTCTTGTCGGGGTCGCCCGGCACGACCGACGGCCCGGTCTCCCCGCCCTTGAGGAGGCCGTCGCGCGAATCGACGCGGAGCTCTCCCTTGAGCTTCTTCGCCTCGGCGCTGTGGCACGAATAGCAGCGGTCGACCAGGACCGGCCGGATCTTCTTCTCGAAGAACTCGATGCCTTCGGGATCCGGCGCCTGCGCGGCTTCCTGGGGGGCGGCGCCGGGCGCGAGGAGGATCAGGACCGCGGCAAGTCGCTTCATGTGCAGTTAGGTTACCCTCAGGCCCAGCTGCCGGGTGATCGTGGCCGCACATTCCCGCACGGCGGCCCGGATCGCCGCGGGCGGCTTCGGTTTTCCGATGATGACGAGCGATGGGACGCAGACCGCGGCCGCGACGCCCACCCGGGGATTCCCCACCAGGGCGGCCACGTCGCGGATCCCGTGGGTCAGATCGCTCTTCCCCTGATAGACCCCGTCGCGCCGGAGCTTGAGCAGATCGGAGAGAAAGCGCTCGCGGACGGCCGCGCCGAGCTTCGCCCAGTCCTCGTCGCGCGCGAGGAAGGTCCGCAGCTCCTCCTGGGGCAGGTGGGCCAGGAGGACGCGGCCCGAGGCGGTGAGGACGACGGGGAAGCGTCCGCCGATTTCGACGGAGACGCGGGTCCGGTTCTGGCTCTCGACCTGGGAGAGGACGAGCAGCTTGCCGCCGGAGAGGACGCTCAGGTGCACCGATTCGCGGATGCCCGCGGCCAGATCGCGCATCGGCCCCTCCGCGGCCCGGAGCAGCTGGTCGACGGGCGTGTGCGTGTGGGCGAGTTCGTAGAGGCGCAGCGTCAGCCGATAGCGCCCGGAGGCGGCATCCTTCACGATGTAGCCGCGGCGCTCGAGGCAGTTGAGCATGCGGAAGATCTCGCTCGGGCTGCGGCCGAGGTCGCGCGCGAGGTCGGCCTGGGAGCGGTCCCCGGGCCGCGCCGCGAGGGCCTCGAGGAGGTCGAGGCCCTTCTCCAGGGCCGGGACGGCGTAGCTCGGGACCCGGGCGGCGGCGGCGCGCATGGGCGACATGTTTACCAATAAAACACTCGTTCTTCCATGAAAATACCACGAATCTCGGGCGGCTCCGGCCGCGCGGCGTATATCTCCTGTTGCCTGGAGCGGAGGGAGCCGCTATATTGGGCGGCCTCAAAGGAGAATTTTCGATGCTGCAGCTCTTCATCGCGACTCTGCTGACCGTGGCCGCCGATGGACCGTCGTACGCCGACGCCAAGGCCGACCCCGCCAAGCGCATCCCCCACCTGAAAGCCAACCTCGACCCGCTCGTCTTCGACAAGGACAAGAACCCCAAGGGCCTGATCAAGGCCTGGTACTACGTCGCCGATGAGAAGCAGATGGCCGAGGCCCAGGAGGCCATCAAGGAGGTCTTCAAGAAGGAGGGCCGCGAGTTCTTCTTCGCGAAGGAAGTGAAGAACATCTTCGCGCCCCTGGAGTCACCCGTCCGCCGCGCGACGCCCTGGTACAGCGACCGCGTCGCGGCCGGCGCCGGGACCAAGTCGGGCATCCTCCTGGTCGGCGACGTCTTCGCGCTGGCGAGCGAGGACGAGGCCCGCAGCGTGATCGAGGATTACGCGGTCGCCCTCATCAAGATGCGCGAGGACGGCCTCAAGGTCGGCGAGCTGGAGCTCGACGCCAATATCCCCGCCCTCAAGCTCGTCAGCAACAAGAGCCTCCTGACGCTCTGGGCCCAGTCGTCCCAGCTGGAGGCGGTCGCCAAGGACAAGCGCAAGGTGTCCGACGGGTTCAAGGCCGAGCTGCAGAAGCAGTACCTCGGCACGCTCACGCTCTTCTCCCGCGCCTTCGCCCAGGAGAGGAAGGTCTACGACGACAACAACGAAAACACGCTGCAGAAGGAGATCGTGGAGTTCCTCACCGAGTGCTGGAAGGCCGACCACGCCCGCGTCGAGGGCCTCGGCTACAAGTACACGGTGGTGAACAAGGAGGACCACGTCTACTCGCTGAGCAAGTAGTCTTCCCGTCCACAATGGACACGCTGTGATTGGTGGGTGTTCAGGCGAGCAGGTCGCGGATGACGTGGCCGTGCACGTCGGTGAGACGGCGGTCGGCCCCGTTGTGGCGAACGGTCAGCTTCTCGTGGTCGATCCCGAGCAGGTGCAGGATCGTCGCGTTCAGGTCGTACCCCATCACCGGATCCTTCGCGGCCTTCCACGCCCACTCGTCGCTCTCGCCGTAGGCGATCCCGGGCTTCACGCCCGCACCGGCCAGCCAGGACGTGAAGACGCCGCCGTTGTGGTCGCGGCCCACCGTGCCCTGCGAGAACGGCATGCGGCCGAACTCCGTGGTCCAGACGATGAGCGTATCCTCGAGGAGACCGCGCCGCTTCAGGTCGGTCAGCAGCCCGGCGATGGGCTTGTCGACCGCCATTGCAATGAAGGTCAGTTCCTTCGAAATGTCGGCGTGGTTGTCCCAGTTGCCGGTCGCTCCTGCGGTCCCGCTCCAGAGCTGGACGAAGCGGACGCCGCCCTCCAGAAGCCGCCGCGCCGTCAGGCAGTTGGTGCCGAAGTCGGCCGTCGGCTTCGCATCCAGGCCATAGAGCTTCCTCGTCTCCTCGCTCTCCTTCGACAGGTCGAGCGCATCGGGGGCCGACAGCTGCATGCGCGCGGCCATTTCGTAGGACGCGATTCGGCCCTCGAGCCGGCTGTCCTCGGGGCGGGAGGCGAGGTGCTCGCGATTCAGGCGGTTCAGCAGCGCCAAGCCATCCGCCTCGCCCTCGGGGGTGATGCCCGGCGATTTCGGCGGGAAGAGGTCCGCGAGCGGCTCGGGCGCCGTCGGCCGCAGCAGCGTCGCCTGGTGAACGGCCGGCAGGAACCCCGACCCGAAGCTGCCCTTCGAGTTATAGGGGAGGCCGCGCGAGTCCGGGATCACGACAAAGGCCGGCAGATTGTCGCTCAGGCGCCCCAGCGCGTAGGAGACCCACGACCCCATGCACGGGAATCCCGGCAGGACGAAGCCGGTGTTCTGGAGGTAGACGCCCGGCCCGTGCACGTTCGTCTTCGACTGCATCGAGTGGACGAACGCGAGGTCGTCCACGCGCTCCGCGACGTGCGGAAACACGCTCGAGACCCAGCGGCCGCACTGGCCGTATTGCTTCCACGCATAGGGACTCTTCAGAACCGCGCCGGGCGTGCTCGTGGCGGCTTCGACCCGGACGCCCGCGCCCGGATCGAACTTCTGCCCGTGCCGCTTCTCGAGTTCGGGCTTGTAGTCGAAGGTGTCCATCGGACTCGCGCCGCCGTTCATGAACAGGTGGATGACGCGCTTCGCCCTGGCGCGGTGATGGACGCCGCCGTTCAGGTCGGCCTTCGCCTCCTGCCCCAGGAGGCCGGCGCTGCCGAGGAGCTGCGCCAGCGCGACCGCGCCCACCCCCGACGCGCCGCAGCCCAGGAATTCCCGCCGGTTCATCATCGCTCTAGTCCAGGAACATGAACTCGTTGCTGTTCAGAAGCACGCGCACGGCGTTCGCCGCGCCGCGCTTCTCCATATAGTCCCCCACCGCCGCCGACTCGGCCGCCGTCGGCGCCCGCTGCAGGATCAGCCGATACGCGGCCGCGACGCGGTCCGGCCCGGCCAGCCTCGCGGCGAGGTGCTCGCTCTGACGAACGACGAAGCGGTCGTTCAGCACGGCCATCGCCTGGAGCGGCGTGACGCTGACGTTCCGCGCGCCCGTCAGCAGGGAGGCGTCCGGGCAGTCGAGCGTCTCCATGAAGGGATCGGGCAGCGTCCGGAAGATCCAGCGGTAGATCGCGCGGCGGAAGTTGTCCGGGTGGTCGACGTTATAGCGCCCGTAGTCCACCTTCGGAGTCACCTCGGGATTGGGATCCTCATAGTGGAACTGCTTCACCGCCGGGCCGCCCAGGGTGAGATCGATCTTGCCGCTCAGCTGCAGGATCGAATCACGGACCTGCTCGGCGTCCAGCCGCAGGCGGTTCATCCTCCAGAGGAGGAGATTGGAGGCGTCGGTCTTCGCGAAGTCCGCGCGGCCGGCGGAGGACTGCTGATAGACCGCGCTCGTCACGATCAACCGGTGCAGCTTCTTCAGCGAGCCGCCGCCGTCGCGGAACTCGACCGCCAGCCAGTCCAACAGCTCCGGGTGCGTCGGCGCGGCACCCATGCGGCCCAGGTCGTTCGGAGAGTCCGCGATGCCGCGGCCGAAATGGTGGTGCCAGACGCGGTTCACGATCGAGCGCCAGGAGAGCACGTTCCGGGGATCCGTGATCCAGGCGGCCAGCGCCGCGCGGCGCGCGCCCTCATCGCCCGGGTCCGCGAGACGGAATGCCGCCTCGAGGCCCGGCACGCAGGACAAGCCCCCGGGGCGGATCTCCTCGCCGGGTTTGGTGACGTCGCCGCGCTTCAACAGATAGATGGGCCTCGGGGTCCGTGCCGGCGTGAACTTGGCGATGGGCGGGAAGTCGCTGGCGGCCGCGTAGACCTGCCGGGGCGCCGGCAGCGCGTCCAGCTCCTTCCGGATCCGAAGATCCAGGACCCAGGCCGCCAGTTCGATCTTCTGCTCGCGCGACCGCTTCGCCGCGTCGACGGCGGCGATCTGCGCGACGTTCGCCGGCAGCGGCTCGATCCGGAACGGCGGAGGCATCGACGTCGCCGAAAGCCTCGGGCGCGCGATCAGCCGGTGCCTGCCCTGGAGCTGCTCGAGGACGAAGACCAGCGACTCCCCTTCGGCAACCTCGATCGGCACGCGCAGCTCGAAGATCGCATAGTGGCTTTTGCCGACCTCGGGATAGATCGCCCACGCCGTCTCCGGCTTGCCGTCGAGCGCCTGCGCGACGCCCCAGCCGTTCTGGTTGAAGTCGGCGGCGGGATTGCAGAGCTCGACCGGCGAGGGAGGGCCCTCGGCGCGCGAGCGCAGGAGCCGGAACTCCGAGAGATGGAAGTTGCCGTTGTCCTCGCGGCCCGGCCCCTTATAGGGATGGTCCTCGACCGTCAGCGCCTCCAACCGCAGCGCCGTGATCCGGCGCAGGGACGGACGCGCGGTGATCGTATAGACGTCGACGTCGGGCGCCAGGCCGCTTGAGACGATCGAGCCGTCGACCTGCCGGGTCAGCGTCGCGCCGTGCTTCGATTCCGCCGCGTCCGCGTCGATCACCATCCAGACGCCGGGCGAATCGGAGCGGCCCTTCTCCCACGCGGCGACGTCGCGCTCGGCGTCCGCGTCCAGAAACGGTTCGGGCCGCGCCTTTTTCCGGACGGCCAGGTCGGTCCGGCGCCGCAGCAACTCCTGGCGCCTGCGGTTCAGCGCGGGGTCGTCGTCGAACGGCCGGTTGGCGCGGTCGACCCCCGCGAAGCAGGCCTGCAGCGCGTAGTACTCCGCCTGCGGGATCGGATCGAACTTGTGGTTGTGGCAGCGCGCGCACTGCACCGTCGCGCCGACGAACGTCGACATGGTCGCGGTCAGCATGTCGTCGCGGTCGAGATTCTGTGCGATCTTCTTGTCCACCGTGTCGGCCATGATGTGCATCTGGGAGCTCTCGTCCCAGGGACCGGCGGCGATGAAGCCGGTGGCGACGAGGGCCTGCGGGTCGCCGGGCCGGAGCACGTCGCCCGCCAGCTGGTCCTGGACGAACTGCGCGTAGGGCTTGTCCTCGTTGAAGGCGCGGACGACGTAGTCGCGATACGGCCACGCGTTCGGACGCGGCCGGTCCTGGTCGTGGCCGTGCGTGTCGGCATAGTGGACCGCGTCGAGCCAGTGGCGGGCCCAGCGCTCTCCGTGCCGCGGCGACGCGAGCAGGCGGTCGACGACCTTCTCGTAGGCGTCGGGCGCGGGGTCCGACAGGAACGCGTCCGTTTCCTCCGGCGTCGGCGGGAGTCCGATGAGGTCGTAGGTCACGCGACGCAGCAGGGAGCGGCGGTCGGCCTCGGGCGACGGCTCGAAGCCCTTCTCCTTCAGTTTCGCGGCGATGAAGGCGTCGATCGGCGTGCGTCCCCAGGAGGACGGCGGGACCGCGGGCCGCGCCAGCGGTCGCAGCGACCAGTGCAGTTGTTCCCCTCCATGATCGTCCTCCGGCCAGCGCACGCCTTCGTCGATCCAGCGGCGGATCAGCTCGATCTGCGCTGTAGACAGCCGCGGGGCCTTCTGGGGCATGCGCGCGTCGTCGTCGGGATCGACCAGCAGCTTATAGAGAGGGCTGTCCGCGGACTTGCCTGGGATGATGGCCTGGCCGCCGGCGCCGCCGCGGAACGCGGCCGCCCGGAGGTCCAGGCGGAGTTGTCCCTTCGGCTTGCCTTCGGCCCCATGACACTTGAGGCAGGAGGCCTTGAGGATCGGGCGGATGTCGCGGTCGAAATCGACCGGCGCCTGAGGTCGGGGCGCGGCGAGGAGCAGGACGAGCAGCCAGGCCCGCGTCATGGCGTCCTCAGCCGATCGGTGATGACGCTGCAGGCGCGCCGCACCTGGACCCCGGCCTCCGCGAAGGACGCGCGCGGAAGACGGCGCGACGGCGCCGAGATCCACAGCGCGGCGATCGCCTCGCCCCGCGCGTCCAGGATCGGCCCCGCGACGCAGTGGATCCCCTCGTCGGCTTCGGCGAAGTCGACCGAATACCCCTGCTCGCGGATCCGGGCGCACTCGCGGGCCAGTTCGTGGCGGTCGATGAGGGTCCTCGGAGTCGACGCCGTCATCGGGATTCGGCGCAGCGCCGCAACGCGGGCGGCTTCCGGCATGAACGCGAGGAGCAGCTTGCCCGGCGCGTTGTTGTGGAGCGGGAAGCGGAGGCCGGGGTCGACGGAGATGCGCAGCGGATGCAACCCCTCCACCTGCTCGAGGATGACGCCTTCATCGCCGAAGCGGCGGCCGATCTGCACGGTCTCGCGGCACTCGTCCCGCAGCGCCCGCAGGGCGTCCATCGAGACCTCGATCAGCCCCTTCCGCTCCACGCGGGGCTGGCTGACGCGGAGCAGCTTCTCGGTGAGCCGGAAGCGCAGCGTCTTCTCGTCGCGCGAGAGGTAGCCGCGGGCCTTGAGCGTGTTCGTGATGCGGAAGACCGCGTTCTTGGGATAGCCGAGCGTCGCGCTCAGCTCCGAGAGCGTCAGGCCGCCCTCCGAGGCGCCCAGGCGCTCGAGGATCTCCAGCGCCCGGTCCACGCCGGGCGAGAAGGTCGCCGAATCGGGCTCGCTCGAGAGTCGTTCCATAAGTAGATCGCGTTCTACCTATGATACACGTCCCCTCGCCGCGGATTTCGGTTCACTTAAAAAAATAGCCGGCGCGCCAGCGTCGTTATGATCTTAGCCTGTCCACAAGGAGAGAACGATGAAGCGACTGATTCCCGCGGCCCTGCTCGTCACCCTGACCCTCGCCCAGGCACAAGAGACGAAGGTCGAGGAGGGATTCACGTCCCTCTTCAACGGCAAGGATCTGAGCGGCTGGATCTACGGCAAGAAGGGCACCGGCGAGAACAAGAGCGGCGCGGGTTACGGAGTCGAAAACGGCGTCATCTTCTGCACCGTCAAGGACGGCGGCAACCTCTACACGGAGAAGGAGTACGCCGACTTCGTCCTCCGCTTCGAGTTCAAGCTCACCGAGAACGCGAACAACGGCATCGGCATCCGCGCCCCGCTCGAGGGCGACTCGGCCTACGTCGGGATGGAGATCCAGGTCCTCGACGACTCGGGCTCGCAGTACAAGAATCTCCGCCCCGAACAGTACCACGGCTCCGTCTACGACTGCTTCGCCGCCAGGCGCGGCTCGCAGAAGCCCGTCGGCGAATGGAACACCGAGGAGATCACCGCCAAGGGCCGCCAGATCACCGTCAAGGTGAACGACCAGGTGATCGTCGACGCGAACCTCGACGACATCAAGGACGAGGCCAAGCTGAAGAAGCACCCCGGCCTGGCCAACGTGAAGGGGCACATCGGCTTCCTGGGCCACGGCGCCCGCGTCGAATTCCGCAACCTGCGGGTCAAGGAACTCTAGAGAACGGAAGACCACGGGCCGCGCCTTCGCCGCGCGTGAAGCCCTTCGCCGGGGATATTCGCGAATCTCCGCCTCTCCCGAAATTCAATTGCGTCTGCGGACGTAGCGTCTCTAGCTCCATGCGCTATGCAAGCTCCAGCGCGGGGGGCGCGACGGGCGGGATCGCGGTATACTCCCTAGGGGTGAGCTCATGATGAGCCGCTGGTTCGTCGCTTCAGTTCTGGCCGCGGCCCTGGCGCTCGGCGCCGAGGCCCAGGAGGGCCAGGAACCCCAGGGTCCGCTCGCCGTCGAGGTCCCCAAGCGCGACAAGCCCGTCGATTTCCGCGCCGACCTCCTCCCCTTCCTCAAGTCCAACTGCATCGCCTGCCATCACTCCAAGGATCCTGAAGGTCAGCTCGTCCTCGAAAGCGCCAAGACGATCCTGAAGGGCGGCGAAACCGGCCCGGCCGTCGTCCCCGGAAAATCCAAGGAAAGCCTGCTGCTGCTGTCGGCGGCCCATCAGAGGAAGCCCTTCATGCCGCCCCGCAAGAACAAGGTCGGTGCCGGAGCCCTCACCCCCCAGCAGCTCGGCCTGATCAAGCTGTGGATCGACGAAGGCGCGAAGGAATCCCTGACCGTCGAAGCCGCCGATGCCCCCGTCTGGAGGCCCGTCACCAGCGCGTGGCATCCCATCTATGCCGTCGGCCTCGACTCGGACGGGCAGTTCGCCGCCTGCGGCCGCGCGGGACACCTCTTCCTCTATCATGTCCCGACCGGGCGCCTCATCGATCAGCCCTCCGATCCGAAGCTCGCAGGCCTCGTCCCCAAGGGCGAGCCCGGTCTCGCCGACCGCGACGCGATCCTGTCGCTCGCGTTCAGCCCCGACGGCACCCTGCTCGCCACCGGCGGCTACCGCTCCATCCGCGTGTGGAAGCGCGACCTGCCGGAGACGAAGGGCAAGCTCGAGATCCCGGGCGACGTCAAGGTCGTCGCGCTCAGCCGCGACGGCGCCACGCTCGCCTTCGCCGCCGGCAACGCCGTCAAGCTCCTCTCGATCAAGGAAGGCAAGCCCGGCGCCGAGCTCAAGGGACACGGCGACGCGATCGCGTCCATCCGCTTCTCCGCCGACGGCACGTCGGTTCTGACTGCGTCGGCCGACAAGACCCTGCGCACCTGGAAGACGGCCGACGGCTCCGCGACCGGCAAGGTCGAGACGCCGGCCGCCGTGGCCGCCGGCGAATGGACCCTCGACGAAAAGCAGATCGTGAGCGCCGGGGTCGACGGCGTCCTCCGCGTCTGGGCGACACCGGACGCGGCCGCGCCGGCCGAGGGCGCGGCGAAGCCCGCGGCGCTGAAGGAGCATAAGGTCGCGGCGACGCTGCTGCGCGCCACCGCCGCCGGCGTCCTGGCCGCCGCGGCCGACGGCAAAGTGTCCCTGATCAACCTCGAGACCGGGAAGTCCGCGCGCGATCTCGCGCATGGCGCGCCCGTGTCCTCGATCAGCGTCTCCCCCGACGGCAAGCGCTGGCTCGTCGTCGGCGGCCCCGTCGCCACCGTCTGGAACGCCGAGGACGGCAAGAAGATCGCCGATCTCAAGGCGGACGGCGTCGCCGCGCGGCGCGACCGCTCCGCGCAGGCGCTGCTGGCCTTCGCGGGCACCGAGGTAACCTTCCGCACGAACGCGATCAAGACCCTGGAGGACGTGAAGAAGAAGGAGGAAGCCGAGGTCAAGATCGCGGCCGACGCCGTCGCCCCCTCCGAGAAGGCCGCCAAGGACAAGGAGGACGCCCTCGTCAAGGCGCGGCAGGACCGCGAGGCGGCCGACCGCGCCGTCGCCGAGGCCGGCCTCACCGCAGAGGCCGCCCGTGAGAAATTCGACCTGGCCCTGAACGCGCTCGCCATCAACGACCCCGATCTCGCGCTGAAGCAGGCCGAGGCCGACACGACTGCGGTGGTCCAGTATCTCGAGGACGCGAAGATGCACCCCGCGATGACCGTCGACGCGAAGATGCGCGCCGAGGCCGCCTCCCGGATGCTGGGCTTCGGCCGTGCGGGGCTCGCGCTGCCGAGGCTCCTCGCCGAGAAAGCCGCGGCGGACCAGAAGCTCGTGGAGGCGTCGGCCGCCGTGGCCGCGCCCAAGGGCGCCGCCGACGCCGCGACGAAGCTCGCCGCCGAGGCGAAGGGCAGGGCCGACGCCGCGAAGAAAGCCGTCGACGAGGCGAAGAAAAAGATCGAGTCCGTCACCTCCGAGGAGGATAAGAAAGCCGCCGACGAGGGGCTGAAGAAACTCGAGGGCGAACAGGCCGCCGCCGCGCAGGCCTGCGAGAAGGCCGATCGCGACGCGAAGGCCGCGGCCGCCGCCGGCGCCGACGCCGCGAAGAAGGCGGACGACGCCAAGGCCGCCGCGACCGCCGCCGCGCTCGCCGCGACCAACGGCCAGGCGGCGATCGACGCGGCCCGCAAGACCCTCGAGGCCGCGAAGACGTCGGCCGAAGCCGCCGTCAAGACCGCCGAGACGCAGAAGAAGGACGGACTCCCCAAGCAGGTTGCGGCGAAGAAGGCTGAAGAGGCCGCCCAGAGCGGCGTCGAGATCGCGAAGGCGAACCTCGACAGCGCGAAGGGCCGCGTCGAGAAGGCGAAGGACTCGGTCGTCAATGTCGACAAGCAGATCCAGGAGGCGAACGCCCGGCTCGAGGCGCAGAAACAGGAGCAGACGAAGCTCGACGCCGACCGCAAGGCGGCCGCCGAGACGCTGGCCAGGACCAAGATCGGGCTGCGCACGGCGGAGTTCTCCGCCGACGGCTCGCTGGTCATCGCGGGCGGCGAGGACGGAAAACTCTATGCCTTCGGCGCCGAGCGCGGCGCGGAGGCCGGGCTCTTCTCCGCGCACGAGAAGCCCGTCCTCGCGATCGGCGCCGCCGGGTTTTCGGTGGCGGTCGACGGCTCGACGCGGACCGGGGGCTGGATGCCGACCTGGAAGCTCAGCGTCGTCCTGGAGCCCTCGGAATCGGTGAAGCCGCCGGTCGACCGCGTGCTCGCGCTCGCGTTCAGCCCCGACGGCAAGATCCTGGCCAGCGGCGGCGGGATCCCGTCGCGCGACGGCGAGCTGCTGCTCTGGAACCCGGCCGACGGCACGCTGCTCCGCGAGATTGCGGGAGCGCACAGCGACACGGTCTTCGACCTCTCGTTCACCGCCGACGGCTCCCTGCTCGCGAGCGCGGCGGCGGACAAGTTCGCGCGCGTCTTCGACGTGAAGACCGGCAAGCTCGTCCGCTCGTTCGAGGGCCACACGAACCACGTCCTGGGCGTCGCGTGGAACCGCACGGGGCGGACGCTGGCGACCTCCGGCGCGGACGACGTGATCAAGATCTGGAGCCTCGAGTCGGGGCAGCAGATCCGGACCATCCCAGGCTTCACCAAGCAGGCGACCGCGCTGCGCTATGTGGGCTATGACGCCTCGTTCGCCGTCGCGGCGGGCGGCGTCCCGGTCCGCCTGGTTCAGGAGGCCGGGAACGTGACGCGCAACTTCGAGAGTGCGGGGGCGTTCATGTACGACCTCGCGCTGAGCGCCGACGGCCAGATGCTGGCGGCGGGCGGCCTGGACGGCGTGCTCCGTCTATGGAGCATCGACGGCAAGGCGATCGCCTCCTTCGCGCCGGCCGGAACGCCCCCGGCCAAATAAGGGTCCCGCGGAGACGGCCGTCCCGGTCGCGTGTATAGTTAATGGAGCGGGATTCGGCAGCAGCCAGGCCAGGTACAGGGGAGCAGTCATGCTGACGATCCTGGGCGAGCGGCACCACGATTTCTGCGACGGAGTCACCCGGCGCTCCTTCCTGCGCATCGGCGGACTCGCCCTGGGCGGGCTCGCCCTTCCCCAGATCCTCCGCGCCCAGGAACAGTCCGGCTCGAAGCGTCCCGCGCACAAATCCGTCATCATGATCTTCCTGGCGGGCGGTCCGCCCCACCAGGACATGTGGGACCTGAAGCCGGACGCGCCCTCCGAAGTCCGCGGCGAGCTGCGGCCCATCCGGACCAACGTCCCCGGCATCGAGATCTGCGAGCTCTTCCCGCGCATGGCGAAGATCATGGACAAGCTCGCGATCATCCGGTCCATGGTCGGCGCCAACGGCGACCACTACGCGTCCCAGTGCCTCACGGGCCGCGACCATCGGAAGGGCGTCCAGCCCAAGGGCGGCTGGCCCTATATCGGCTCCATCCTCACGAAGATCGAAGGCGCGGCGGATCCGGCGGTGCCGGCCGCCATCGGCCTCTCGCCCCGCACGGCGCACCGCCCCTGGGGCGACAACGGCACGCCCGGCTGCCTGGGCGCCGCCTACGGCCCCTTCACCCCCGAGGGCGAGGAGATCAAGGCCGACATGGTCCTCAAGGACATCTCCCTCGACCGCCTCCGCGACCGCAAGTCGCTGCTCGCCAGTTTCGACACCTTCCGCCGCGACGCGGACTCGTCCGGGGCCATGGACGGAATCAGCAGCTACCAGCAGCAGGCGATGGACGTCCTCACCTCGAGCCGCCTCGCCGAGGCGTTCGACATCACCAAGGAAGACCCGAACACCATCGCCCGCTACGGCAAGGGCTCCGACAAGTTCCAGGACGACGGCCCGTGGACGCGGCTCGACCAGTTCCTCATGGCCCGACGCCTGGTCGAGGCCGGCGCCCGCTGCGTGACCCTGTCGTTCGGCCGCTGGGACTGGCACGGCCGGACCTTCGACCGCTCGCGCGAGAACTTCCCCATGCTCGACCAGGGCGTGAGCGCCCTCGTCGAGGACCTTCACGCGCGCGGGCTCGACAAGGACGTCAGCGTCGTCGTCTGGGGCGAGTTCGGCCGGACGCCCAAGATCAACGGCGAGGGCGGCCGCGACCACTGGCCGCAGGTCTCCTGCGCCATGCTGGCCGGCGGTGGGTTGCGGACGGGAAAGGTGATCGGCGCGACCAACCGGCTGGGCGAGTACGCTTCCGAGCGTCCCGTGCGTTTCGAGGAGGTTTTCGCCACGCTGTACCGCAACCTGGGGATCAACCCCTACCAGACGACGATCACGGACCTCGCCGGCCGTCCTCACTATATTCTCGACCCGGACGACCAGCCGCTGCGGGAGCTGATTTAGCGTAAGACGCCGACAAGTTCCGGTATGGGCTTGCATGAATAGAAACGAACCAGGGGCCGATCGTCTCGGATGCACCGAGTTCCGGCGGCATCTCCGGGAGATCGACCGTCGCACGTTCGTCCGCGCCGGCATGCTGGGTGCGACCGGGCTGGCGATGTCGGATCTCCTGCGCCTGGAGGCCCAGGAGACGAAGCCGGCGTCGCGCGCGAAATCGGTGATCATTCTCTGGATGCGCGGCGGTCCCAGCCAGCATGAGACCTGGGACCCGAAGCCGCAGGCTCCCGCCGAGATCCGCGGCGCCTTCCGCGACATCCCGACGGCGGTCCCCGGCATCCGCATCTGCGAGCTGCTTCCGATGTCAGCCCGCCTGATGAAGAAGTGGTCGATCATCCGCTCGCTGACCCACGAGGATGCGGGCCATTCGTCGGGCGACCAGCTCTGCTTCACCGGATACCCCGCGGGGGCGAACCCGGAGCACAACATCGCGCCCAGCTGCGGCTCGATCGTATCGCGCCAGCTCGGGAACTCGAACCCCAGGCTCCCCGCCTACGTCATGATCCCCAGCCTGGTCCCCGGCGCCGACGCCGGGTGGCTGGGACCCGCCTACCGTCCTTTCGAGACCCAGGCCGATCCCGCGCGCGAGGGGCCCTTCAGCGTCCCGAACCTCCAGGCCCCCCAGGCGCTCTCCGTCTCGCGGCTCGACGACCGCAAGTCGCTGCTGTCGAACTTCGACGGCCTGCGCCGATCGATGGACCAGAGCGGCCAGATGGACGCGATGGACGAGTTCAACAAGCGCGCGTGGGACATCATCACCGGCCCCGAGGCGCGCGCGGCCTTCGACCTCGACGCGGAGCCGATGAGGATCCGCGAGCGCTACGGCTTCATGCCCGAGTACAAGGCGCCGACCCCGGACCGTTGCGGCGTGCCGGCCTGGTCGCAGCGCATGCTGCTGGCCCGCCGCCTCGTCGAAGCCGGCGTCCGCCTGGTCACCGTCGACGTCCGCTGGTGGGACACCCACTTCGAGGGTGTCGAGACGATGCGCGACGGCTTCCTCCCCCGCTGGGACCGGGCCTATACGGCGCTGATCGAGGACCTCGACCAGCGCGGCCTGCTCGAGACGACGATGGTCGTCGCGTGGGGCGAGTTCGGCCGCTCGCCGCTCCTGAACAACCGGGCGGGCCGCGATCACTGGCCGCACGTCTTCAGCGCGGCGCTCGCCGGCGGCGGCATCCAGGGCGGCCGCGTCGTCGGCTCCAGCGACGACAAGGGCGGCTACCCGAAAGAAAACCCGAAAACGCCACAAGACGTGCTCGCCACGATATACCGTCATGTGGGCGTGGATGTGAACACGGAGTATCTCGACCATACGGGACGCCCGCGGCCGGTGCTGCCGGCCGGAAGGCCCGTGGACGAACTCTTCTAGAGGGATGCCGATGAAACGACTGATCGCGATGGCGCTCCTGCTGGCGGCCCCCGCCGCCGCCCAGGAGAAGCCGGAAGCTCCGGCGCCCGCCTCCCTCTCCATCCAGGCGGCGGGCACCGACGACCAGGACGCCGGCAAGGCGGCGTCGCTCACCGGACCCGAATCGCGCCTCCAGGTCGTCGTCACCGCCACGCTCCCCGGGGGAAGGCTGGTCGACTGGACCGGCGCGGCGAAGTACACGGCCGCCCCCGAAGGCATCGTCACGATCGACGAGACCGGCCTCGTCACCCCGCTCAAGGAGGGGACGGCGACGGTCACCGCCGCGGCCGGCGCCGCGACCGCGTCCGTGCCGGTCAAGGTCGAGCATTATGTCGATCCGCCCCTTGTCAACTTCCCGAACCAGGTCACGCCGATCTTCACGAAGCTCGGCTGCAACAGCGGGGGCTGCCACGGCAAGAGCGGCGGCCAGAACGGATTCCGCCTGTCGCTGCTGGGCTTCGAGCCCGGCGACGACTACGAGTACCTCGTCAAGGAGTCCCTCGGCCGGCGCCTCTTCCCCGCCGCGCCGGAGCACAGCCTCCTGCTCATGAAGGGCATCGCGTCCGTCCCGCACGGCGGCGGCGACAAGCTGAAGAAGGACAGCCACGAGTACCGCCTGCTCGTCCGCTGGATCACCCAGGGCATGCCCTACGGCAAGGACGACGCCGCGATGGTCACGGGCATCAGCGTCTTCCCCCGCCATCGCGTCATGGCGCCCGACGGCCGACAGCAGCTCATGGTCATCGCGCACTACAGCGACGGCAGCGCGGAGAACGTCACGCGCACCGCCCGCTACGAACCGAACGACAAGCTGATGGCCTCGGTCAACGAGAGCGGCCGCGTCCAGATGCTGGGCACGCCCGGCGAGGTCGCCGTCATGATCCGCTACCAGGACCGCGTTGCGGTCGCCGAGGCCACGGTGCCGCTCGGCGCCGAAGTCGCCAACCTCCCGCCGGTGAAGTCGATCGTCGACGACCACGTCTTCGCCAAGCTGAAGAAGCTCGGACTGCCGCCGTCGCCCGTCGCCGACGACGCCACCTTCCTGCGTCGCGTCTCGCTCGACATCACCGGCCGCCTCCCCGCGGCCGAGGTCGCGCGCAAGTTCCTGGAGGACCCCGACCCGGCCAAGCGCGAGAAGGCCATCGAGCGGCTGCTCGAGAGCGAGGCCTATGCCGACTTTTTCGCGAACAAGTGGTCCGCGATCCTGCGCAACCGCCGGGACAAGGACACGTACGCGAGCGGCAATTTCGCGTTCTACCAGTGGATCCGCGCGGCGCTCGACCAGAACCAGCCCTACGACAAGTTCGTCCGCGAGATCGTGACCGCGTCGGGCGAGATCAGCGACCACCCCGCGGTGGCCTGGTACCGCCAGGTCTCGAAGGACTTCGAGCAGGTGGAAGACGTGGCCCAGCTCTTCCTGGGCGTGCGCATCCAGTGCGCGCGCTGCCACCACCATCCGTTCGAGAAGTGGAGCCGGAAGGATTACTACGGCATGGCGGCCTTCTTCTCCCGCGTGGGCCGCAAGGAAGGCCTCTCGCCCGACGAGCAGCGCGTGTTCCACCAGCGCGGGATTGCCGGCTCGAAGGACCCGAAGACCGGCGCCGCCCTGAAGCCCACGGGCCTGGGCGACCAGCCCCTCGATATCCCGGCGGAGGAGGATCCGCGCCTGGATCTTGCAAACTGGCTGACGAAGCCCACGAATCCGTTCTTCGCCCGGACCCTCGTGAATCGCTACTGGAAGCACTTCTTCGGCCGCGGCATCGTCGATCCCGAGGACGACATGCGGGACACGAACCCGGCCTCGAACAAGGAGCTGCTGGACGGCCTGGCGAAGAAGTTCGTGGAGAGCGGCTACGATCTGAAGGAGCTCATCCGGACGATCTGCCGCTCCTCGACCTACCAGCTGTCCTCGCTGCCCAATGCGCAGAACGCGTCGGACCGGCAGAGCTTCTCGCGGTATTATCCCAGACGCCTCAACGCCGAGGTGCTGCTGGACTCGATCGACCAGATGAACGGCAGTGCGACGACGTTCACCGGCATGCCGGCCGGGTCGCGGGCGGTCCAGATCCCGGACCATGGCGGCGTCAACTCGTACTTCCTGACGGTGTTCGGCAAGCCGGGCGGCGCCAGCGCCTGCGAGTGCGAGCGCTCGGTGGACGCCTCGCTCGCCCAGAGTCTGCACCTGCTCAACTCGCCGGATATCCACGGAAAAATGAGCTCCGGTGTAGCGAAAGAGCTCTCCGGCGATATGAAGCGTACGGACACGGAGAAGGTCCAGGAACTGTACTTCCGGGCCTTCGGCCGGCCGGCGTCGGAGCACGAGATGAAGTACGCGATCGCGCACCTGACGAAGTTCGAGGCCAAGGACCGGCCCGCCGCCTACGAAGACATCGTCTGGGCCCTGATCAACACGAAGGAGTTCCTCTTCAACCATTGATTGCGTCGATAAAGAGAATAGAAGGAGGGCGAGAGCCATGTTGACCATCACCGGCGACCGCTACCAGAGCTGCGACGGACTCCAGCGCCGTGATTTCATGAAGATCGGCGCCCTGGGCCTGGGCGGGCTGGCCCTCCCGGACCTCCTCCGCCTCGAGGCGAAGGACGGCAAGAAGACGAATTCCAAGGCGCTCATCAACGTCCACTTGTCCGGCGGCCCCAGCCACCAGGACATGTGGGACCTCAAGCCCGAGGCCCCGTCGGAGGTCCGCGGCGAGTTCCGCCCGATCCCGACCAACGTCCCGGGCATGGAGATCTGCGAACTCTTCCCGAAGCTCGCGAAGATGGCCGACAAGTTCGCCATCATCCGCGGCATGGTCGGTTCGGTCGACGAGCACAGCTACAGCACCGCGATGACCGGCTACCGGGAGAGCGACCTCAAGTCCGTCGGCGGCCATCCGTCGATCGGCTCCGTCGTGTCGCGCCTGTCGATGGCGTCGGCCGACCGCGCCCTCCCCTACGTGTCGCTCATGGGCCACGTGACGCCCGGCTACCTCGGACCGGTTCACCAGCCCTACGTGCCGGACGGCGGCGGCAAGTCCAACCTGCGCCTGGGCAAGATCAACGCCGACCGCCTCAAGGGGCGCACGGACCTGCTCAATGAGCTGGACACGATGCGGCGCGACGTCGACGCGAACCACCAGATGGAAGCCATGGACTCCTTCACCCAGAAGGCCGTCGAAGTCGTGACCTCCGGCCGGATGGGCGACGCGCTCGACCTCGAGAAGGAGGACAGGGCCACCGTCAAGCGGTACCTGGGCGACTCCAACGGCCAGGGCCGCAGCGGCGGCAACCGCAACTTCCTCATGGCCCGCCGCCTCATCGAGGCCGGCGTCCGCTGCATCGCCATGAGCTGGGGCGGCTGGGACACCCACGAGAACAACTTCAAGACCCTGCGCGACCAGCTGCCGGCGCTCGATATGGGCGTCAGCGCGCTGATCCAGGACCTGACCGACCGCGGCATGCTCGATGACGTCAGCATCGTGCTGTGGGGCGAGTTCGGCCGCTCCCCGAAGATCACCAACAACGCGGGCCGCGACCACTGGCCGCGCGTCTCCGCGGCGTTCATGGCCGGCGGCGGCATCCGCGCAGGCCAGGTGGTCGGTGCCTCGGACCGGCAGGCCGCGGACGCGGTCACGCCCGTCCATCTCCACCAGATCCATTCCACGCTGTACCGGAACCTGGGGATCGACGTGGAGACCACGCAGTTCATCGATCCGTCCGGTCGTCCGCAGTACCTCCTGGACAACCGGAACCCGGTGAAGGAACTGGTCTAAGCGCCTCACGAGGAAACGTGATCATGAAGGCAGGGACACTCCGTAGACTCGCCGCCCTCGCGGTCCTCGCCGCCTGGGGCGGATCCGCGGCCGCCCAGCAGGCGGCGCCGCAGATCCCGCAGCCGAAGATCTACGCCCTGCAGCCCGCCGGCGGCAAGGCCGGCAGCAGCGTCGACGTCCGCATCACGAGCGGCAGCGACCTCGACGGCGCCGACCGGCTTCTGTTTTCGCATCCCGGCATCACGGCCCAGGTTCTCAAGGAGGAGGCGACCCGCATCTATCCGCAGGGTCGCATCGTCGAAGGCAGGTTTAAGGTCACGATCGCGGGCGACGTTCCGCCGGGCGTCTACGAAGTCCGCGCCGCCGGCTATTTCGGCGTGACGAACGCCCGGCGCTTCGCCGTCGGCGATCGCGAAGAAGTCGCCGAGAAGGAGCCGAACAACGATCCCGCGACGGCGCAGGAGCCCGCGCTCGGCTCGGTCGTCAACGGCCTCTGCGATCCCCAGGGCTACGATTGCTACCGCCTGCCCGCGAAGAAGGGCGGGCGCTATATCGTCGAGGCCCAGGCGCTCAAGCTCGATTCGCGGGCCCAGGTGGTGCTGACCTTGATCGACCCTTCGGGTCGGGAGATCCGCCGCATCGCCGGAACCCGGTCCCGCGACGCCCTCCTCGATTTCACGGCCGACCACGACGGCGGCTATGTCGTCAAGGTCAGCGATCTCCTCTATCGCGGCGGCGACGAGTTCTTCTACCGGCTCACGATCGGGACCGGGCCCTGGATCGATTATGTCGATCCCCCGGTTCTGAAGCCCGGCGTCGACAACGCCGTCACCGTCTACGGGCGCAACCTCCCCGGCGGCGCGCCGGCGGAAGGGCTCGAGATCGACGGCCGTCCGATCGACAAGCTGGCGGTGACGATCAAGGCGCCCGCAACCGCAGAGCCGCCGACCGAGACGCTGATGCGTCCCGGCGACGCCTCGGTCGATCTCCTCTCGTGGCGCCTGGGCGGCTCCAATCCCGTCCGGCTGCTGCTCGCGGACGACGCCGTCTCGTACGAGAAGGAACCCAACGACTCCCCCGAGCAGGCGCAGGCCGTCTCCAAGCCTGCGGTCGTGGTGGGACGCTTCAATCCGCGGGGCGACCGCGACTGGTACGTGGTCGACGCCGCCAAGGGCGAGAAGCTCTGGATCGAAGTGGTCAGCCAGCGGCTCGGACTTGCAGTCGATCCGCAGATCGTGATCCAGCAGGCCGGCGAGGCGTCGAAGGATCTTCAGGAAGTCGACGACCTGGCCACGCCGCTGCCGGCGATGCCCAACAACGTCGAGAAGCGCTACCGCGCGCACTCCGAAGATCCGGCGCTCGTGTTCACGGCGCCCGCCGACGGCAAGTACCGGATCCTCGTGCGCGACCAGTTTGGGAGCGCGCAGGGCGATCAGCGCCTGGCCTACGTCCTCCTCGTCCGCGCGCCCAAGCCCGACTTCCGCCTCGTCGCCTTCCCCGTGGAGACGACACCGGTGGACGGAAAGCTCTCCCAGGTGAACTGCATCGTGCGGCGCGGCGGCTCCGACCGTCTGCGCGTCATCGCGTACCGGCGCGAAGGGTTCGACGGCGCCATCCGCCTGGAAGCCGAGGGGCTGCCCGCCGGTCTCTCCGCCCGCCCCGCCGTCATCGGCGCCGGCGGCGACACCTCCGCCGACTTCATCCTCAAGGCCGAGGCGGGCGCGACGGCTTTCGCGGGCCCGATCCGCATCGTCGGCCGCAGCGGCGACCTCGCCCGCCCCGTCCGCTCTGCCGAGGTCCTCTTCAACGTCGCCGACATGCAGAAAGAACCCGTGATGACGCGGATCACCGATACCGTTTCGGTCGCCGTCGACGATCACTTCACCGCTCCGCTGGCGATCCAGGTCGTCCCTGCGGACCCGCAGCGCATGGCGCGCGGCGGCAAGCTGAAGATCCCCGTCAAGCTCGTCAAGAACGCCGATCTCAAGGACCTGGACAAGGCCCAGGTGAAGTTCGTGGCCTCCGGCCTCCCCGGCCGCAACAACGAGAAGCCGATCGCGGCCAAGGAGCTGACGCTGTCGCTCGCGAAGCCCGACGGCGAGCTGGAGCTGGACGTGACGGACAAGGCCCCGCTCGGCCCGACGACGTTCCACCTGACGGGAGACGTCGACGTCAACTACGTCCGCAATCCCGAGCGGGTGAAACGCGCGCAGGACGAGCAGAAGCGGATCGACGCCGTCGCGGTCGAGGTCGCGACCGAGGCGAAGAAGTCGGGCGAGGAGAAGGCGAAGGCCGACAAGGACGCCTCCGAGGCCGCGGCGGCCGTGGCGAAGCTCAAGGCGGCCGGCCAGGCCGAAGCGCCGCTCCAGGAGGCCCAGGACAAGGCGAAGGCCGCGGACGAGCTGAAGGCGAAGGCGGCCGAGACGGAGAAGAAGGCCCAGGACCTCGTCAAGGCGGCGGACACCGCGAAGAAGGAGTGGGCGGATGAGCTGAAGAAGGCGACCGACGCCTCCAAGGAAAAGAAGATCAAGGTCTGGTTCTCGTCGACGTCCATCGCACTGGAGATCGCGGCGGCGCCGGCGACGCTGAAACCGGCGAACGAGCCGGTGGTGATCAAGGCGGGCGGCCAGACGGAGGTCTCGGTCGAAGTCGTTCGCGAGTTCGGATTCGCCGACGAGGTGAAGCTGGAGCTGGCGGCGGGCGGGGCGCCGGTGAAGCTGGTGCAGCCCGTGACCGTGGCGGGCAACGCGCCCTCGGCGCCGCTGCTCCTGGCGGCGGACAAGGGCGCAAAACCGGGAACCTACACCGTGACGCTGCACGGCCAGCTCAAGTTCAACGCGAAGCCGGCGACGGCGGAGCGGACGCTGCAGGTCGTCATCGAGCCCGCGCCCGCGGCCGGCCAGTAAAAGTTCGAGAATCCCGCAACGAACCCCTTCCGGCCCCCGTTACCCATATGTGAACGAGCTGCTCGTTGCCGCCGGGGCACTTCTCTTCTGCATCCTCGTGTTCAGCTGGCATCTGTGGGCGAACGCCCATGCGAAGCGGCGGATCCGGCGCTGGGCGAAGGAGAACGGGTACCGGGTCGTCCGCGGCGAAATCACCGGCCTGGGATCCTCCCTCTTCCCCGGCTACATCCGCGGCCAGGTCATCTGGGCGGTCCGCCTCGAGAACGCGCGCGGCGGCGTCCGCGACGCCTGGCTCCGCTGCGGCGGCAGCGCCCTCGGCTATTCCCTGACCGAGGTCGAGGTCCGCTGGGCCGATTCCGACCGCTCGACGGCGAGTTGACCGAAACCCCGGCCCCTCCGCCGGCGTAGTCCTTTCAAACACGGGGAGACGGACATGAAGCGGAGCGGGATTCTCATCGCGCTGGTCCTCTGCGCCCTGGCGGCGGGCGCGGACGTCTACAAGGACAAGGACGGCAAGGACATCCTCACCTACGCGGCCAGCGTGCCGTCCAAGCGCCAGCCCGGCAGCAAGGCCGCCCTGCTGCTCGGATTCCACGGGCGCGGCGGAAACGAGAAGCAGCTCCTCGACGGCGCCGTCTCCGCCCTCCAGAAGGCCGGCCTGCGCGACGACTTCGTCATCGTGGGCCTCAAATCCAAGGAGGACGGCTGGACGCCGAAGGACGACGAGCCCGTCAAGGCGTTCGTCCCCTGGGCGATCAAGAACTGGAACATCGACCCGCGGCGCGTCTACGGCATCGGATTCTCGTCGGGCGCCTACTACCTCAACCAGTTCGTGCCGAACCATACGGAACTCTTCGCGGGCGCGATCACGTACGTCGGCGGCCAGGGCGGCCTGACGAAGACCGACAAGCCGGAGAGCAAATCGGAGCTCTACTGGATCGCCGGACAGGCCGACACGACGGTTCCCGTGGCGAACGTGCGGCCCAACATGGAGGCCGCAAAGAAGGCGGGCTTCCGCTTCGTCTACCGCGAAATCGCGGGCATGGGGCACAGCGTCTATGTCGACCCGCCGCTCGAGGACGCCATCCAGTGGCTGAAGGCGGTGCGCAACAAGGAGGTCTCCGTCGACGCGGCCGATCAGGCCTTCCTCGACAAGCTCACCGACGCCTCGAAGCTGGGCGAGGGCTCCACGTGGCTGCACCTGGGCAACATCGGGAGCTTCGCCGCGGCGCCGCTGGTCCTCATGGGCCTGCAAGCCGATCGCGAGGGCGTCCGGGTCCATGCCTGCCAGGCGATGACGCGGATGATGTTCGACGGCAAGGCGGTCGAGGCGCTGGCGGCGCTGCTGGACGACAAGGAGAACCGCGTCCGATCGACGGCGATCGCGGCGCTGACCTACCAGGGGCGCTGGAATTATCCGGCCGCACAGGAGGCTCTCTGCAAGCTGGCGCGCGACGACAAGAAACCCGCGGGCGAGCGCAAGGCCGCGGTGCTGGCCCTCGGCGAGATCGCCAGGCTCGACTACCTCGGCGGCTTCCAGTTCAAGTCGGTCGGTTGGACTCTCGTCGAGCTGCTCGACGACGAGGACGGCGGCGTCCGCGCGGCGGCCCTGGTCGCATTGACGCCCGCGAAAGCGGGCGTGGAATATGCGCCGGGGATGGCGAAGCCCGCGCGCGAGGCGGCGATGTCCAAGTGGTCCGCCTGGTGCACGAAGGTCTACGGGGCGAAGCCGTAGGAGAAACACAAAGACACGGAGACCCCCAAGGCCGCAAAGAAGAAACCTTATTGTGGCGCTTCGTGTCTCAACTCTGCATCGGGCTCCCTTCATGGACGGCCACAGGGGATCCCTCCGCCAGGAACGCCGAGCGGGGGCGGCCCGAGAGGTATTCCGCGAAGACGGGGCCATACAGGGCGGAAACGTCCGCGTCCAAGTCGGCCCGGCGCGCGGGGGCGAAGCGCCAGCGGGGATGCTCGACCCGGTACTCGGCAGGGCCCTTCCGCTGCGTGACGTAGCCCCAGTAATGCTCGGCGATGAACTCCTCCTCGCTTCCCTCCGCCATCGGCCGATAAGGACCGTCGGGGTCGAGTTCGACGGACATCTCCCGTCCGCCGCTCCAGGCGTAGCGGACATCCGGTGTTGCGCCTCCGGTCCAGCGGTGGCTCATCGGAAGCGCGACATAGTTCTCGCCATACACCGCCCGCGCGACCCACGCAATGGCGGCCTTGGGGACGATCTCCTTGATGAAGGCGACGCCGCGCCTCCACCCCTCCGCCGACTTCCGGCGCACGTAGATGCGGAGGTTCACCTCCTCGAAGTCGCGAAGGAACGGGATCGACCAGCCCCGGACCCGCGTCTCTAGAAACATGAATCCGACCACGCTCGCGTAGGTGCGGCCGTTGTAGACGTCGATCTCCGTCCCCGCGGGCGCCAGCGGACGCAGAGCGGCGGCGTCCGCCTCGTAGTTGAGCAGGGCCAGATGCTGCCAGCGGGCGGTGAGAAACGGCTTCATGCGGCCTTGGAGACTACCGCCGGCGCCGCCTTCAGACCAGAAGGTCTTTGACGACGCGGCCGTGGACGTCGGTGAGTCGGTAGTCGCGGCCGCTGTAGCGGTAGGTCAGCTTCTCGTGGTTGATCCCCATCAGGTGCAGGATTGTGGCGTGCAGGTCGTGGACGTGGACCTTGTTCTCGACGGCGTGCCAGCCGAACTCGTCGGTCGCGCCGTACGCGAGGCCGCCCTTCACGCCGCCGCCGGCCATCCACATCGTGAAGCCGAAGGGGTGGTGCTCGCGGCCGTCCTGGTTTTCGGCGGTCGGCGTCCGCCCGAACTCGCCGCCCCAGACGACGAGCGTGTCCTCGAGCAGGCCGCGCGCCTTCAGGTCGCGAATGAGGCCGGCCATCGGGCGGTCGGTCGCGGCGCAGTTGGCGGGCAACTCGGTTTTGAGGCCGCCGTGCTGGTCCCAGAGCTGGCAGCTGCTGCGCTTCGACGTGACCGTATGGTAGACCTGGACCACGCGGACCCCGCGCTCGACGAGCCGGCGCGCCATGAGGCACTGCTTGCCGAAGATGTCGGTCGCGTCGTTGCCGATGCCGTAGAGCTTCTTCGTCTCGGGCGATTCATTGGCGATGTCGAAGGCCTCGGGCGCCTCCATCTGCATCCGGTAGGCGAGCTCGAAGGATTCGATGCGCGCGCTGAGGCGGCTGTCCTCCTCGCGGCCCTCGCGGTGCAGCGCGTTGAGCTCCTTGAGGGCGTCCAGCTGCTCGCGCTGGCGCGCCTTGGTCAGGCGGGGATTGTCGAGGTTGGCGACGGGGTTCTTCAGGTCCTGCACCAGCGTGCCCTGATAGGCGGCGGGGAGGAAGCTGGAGCTCCACAGCGGCGCGCCCTGCGCGGGCTGGGCGGGCGAGATGACGACGTAGCCGGGCAGGTCCTGGTTCTCGCTGCCGAGGCCGTAGACGAGCCACGAGCCCAGGCTCGGCCGCGAGAAGGCCTGCTCGCCCGTGTTCATCTGGAGGCAGGCGCCGTTGTGGTTGATGTTGTCCGCGACCATCGAGCGGATGATGCAGAGGTCGTCGACGCAGCCCGCCAGGTTCGGAAGCAGGTCGGAGACCTCGATGCCCGACCGGCCGTGCTTCCTGAAGTTGAAGGGCGACTTCAGCAGGTTGCCGGTCTTCGTCCGCACGAGCTTCGGCTGCTCGAAGGGCAGCGGCTTGCCGTTGTCGGCCGCGAGGCGCGGCTTGGGGTCGAATGTGTCGACGTGCGAGGGTCCGCCCGACATGAACAGGTGGATGATGCGCTTCGCCTTCGGTGGATACATGGGGGCGCGGACCGCGAGCGGAGTGCGGTCGTCCTGGGCGGCCGCGTCCTTCGCCACGAGCCCGGCCAGGCCGAGCATGCCGAAGCCGTTGGCGAAGGTCCCCAGCATCTGCCGGCGCGTCAAACCGTTGTTGATCATGGTCGTTCCTAGTCCACGTAGATGAACTCGTTCGCGCAGAGCAGGATCTGGCAATAAGGCTCCCAGACCTGCTCGGCCGACGGACCCGCTCCGGCGCTTTTTTCCTGCTCGCGGCCGCGCGACAGCACCGCGAGCCCGATCTTGGCCTCGCGGTCGGTGGCGGGACGGCCGTAGAGAACCCCATAGAGCCACTGGATGCGCGCGACGTCGTCCGCCGGCCCCTGCTTCACGGCCCGCAGCGTCAGGGCCTTCGACTGCGCCATCGCGAACGGATGGTTCATGAGGAACAGCGCCTGGGGGGCGACGGTCGAGTCGATGCGCTTCTCCACGATCGCGTTCGGATCGGCCGCGTCGAAGAGCATCTTGTAGGTGCTCCGGTCGGAGCGCACCGTCGTGACGTACAGCGTCCGGCGCGGGCTGAGCAGTTCCTTCACCGACGGGCCCTTCTGGACGCGGTCCAGGACGTCGCCCGCCGCGAGCAGCGAGTCGCGCAGCTCCTCGGCGGTGAGACGCCGGCGATTCATGCGCCCAAAGAGCGTATTGGCCGAGTCGGCCTTCGCCGTCGCGGGATCGGCGACGGCCGCCTGCCGGTACGTGGATGAAAGCATGATCGTCCGGTGCATCGCTTTCAGCGACCAGCCGCCCCGGACGAACTCGCGCGCGAGCCAATCCAGCAGCTCGGGATGGCTGGGCGGCGTCCCGAGCTTGCCGTAGTTGTTCGCCGTGCGGACGATGCCGTCGCCGAAGTGCCCCTGCCAGATCCGGTTCGCCATGACCTTGGCCGTCATCGGGTTCGCGGGCGACGCGACCCAGGCCGCAAGCTCGGCGCGTCCGCTCCCCTTCCCGATCGTCGGCTGCTCCTCGCCCGCGAGGAGCTTCGGGAAGCGACGCGGGACGACCGCGCCGAGGCGGTCGTAGCGCCCGCGGATATGGACGGGCGCGTCGTGGAAGCCCGCCCAGCCGGATTGCGGGCAGCCGCCCTCCTGGAGGCCGTGGGTCGTCGGGATTGCCGGCGGCAGGCTCTTCTTCAGCCCCGCGAGCTCGGCCCGCAGGCCCGCCAGCACCTCGTGCGTCTCCTTCGGCAGCGCCGGCTCATCCTTGCGCGCGGCCCCGAGGAACGGACCCTTGGGGTCCGTCAGGTCCTTCAGGAGCTTGCCGTTGGGTCCTTTGGCGGCATCCGGAGCGAGCAGCGCGGCCTGGACGTCGTCCGCGCCGGCGGCACGGTCCGCGGCGGCCAGCCACTTCGCCAGGGCCGACTCGGGCGCGAGCGCCGCCGAGCTCGACTTCTTCCCCATGTCGTAGAAGCACCAGACCCCCATCGGGTTCGCCGGGCTGCCCGCGCGCGCCCCCTCGACCACGTCGTGCGACAGGCTCCACGAGCGCTGCTTCCCTTCGACCTCGACGACGGCGACCTCCACCACCGTCGTGTCGCAGGTATATTCCTTCTTCGGCAGCACGACCAGCTGGACCAGGTCGCCTTCCCGCACCTCGATCACGTGCTCGGCGACCGCCATCATGCCGCCGTTCGGGATCGCGCCGCGGCCGAGCTCGCGCGTGCCGGAAGCGACATGGTCGAGCGTCCACTCGATGCCGTCACCGCAGATCGCGTCGGCGTCGGCCACCCGTCCCGAGACCCGGACCTTGCCCGCGATGGGGCTCTTCCAGCCCGCGGCGACGCCCGCGTTCGGCGACGGATGCACGGCGACCGCGCGCGGCGGCATCTTGATCGTGATGACGGCCAGCTCCTGGTCGGTGGTGTTGACCGTGACGGACGGGGTGTCGGCGCCGGCCGGCATGTTCCAGGCGTGCAGGCCCGGCTTGCCGAGGACGTCCCGCGACGCGCGGGTCAGGAGGCCCAGGTCGCCCGTGCCGAGATAGGAGCTCCACGCGGTGAACGCAAAGGCCGGCAGCCCCTTCTGCGCCGCGAACTCCGCGGGCGCCGGCTTCGGCGACAGCGCCTGATACTCCTCGCAGGCCCGCAGCAGCGCGGCCGTCTGGCTCAGCAGAGTCTTTCCCACCGTCGACCACGCCGCGTCCGTGTCCTTCTCGATCTTCTTCTCCAGCGCCGCGATCGCGGTCTCGATCTTTCTCCGCGCCTCGACCTCGGGGGCTGGGGCCAGCGGGATGCGCAGCATCTGCGCGCCGTCCGTCTTCGCCCCGGGGTTCGGCAGGATGTGGCTCGAGAAGAAGATGCCGGCCAGGCCGTAGTAGTCCTCCGTCGAGATCGGGTCGAACTTGTGATCGTGGCAGCGGGCGCAGGCGAAGGTCAGGCCGAGGAAGCTGCGGCCGACGACGTCGATCTGGTCGTCGACGATGTCCGTCAGCATCTTCTCCTTGTCGGCGTCGCCGTTGCCCCACTGGCCGATCGCAAAGAGCGCGGTCGCGATCAGGTTGTCGGGATTGAACTCGGGCTCGAGGTCGCCCGCAATCTGCATGCGGACGAAGCGGTCATAAGGAAGGTCGCGGTTGAAGGAGTCGACGACCCAGTCGCGGTAGCGCCAGGACTCGGACACGTCGCCCGGGCTGCCCATGCCGCGCTGGTCGTTGGAGTCGGTGAAGCGGACGACGTCGAGCCAGTTCCGGCCCCACTTTTCGCCGTACTGCGGGGAGGCGAGCAGGCGCTCGACGACCTTCGCGAACGCGGCGGGCGAATCGTCGGCGACGAACGCCTCGACGTCCTCGGCCCGCGGCGGAAGGCCGAGGAGATCGTACGTCGCGCGGCGGATCAGGGTCCGCTTGTCCGCGGCGGGCGCCGGTTGAAGACCCTTCTCCTCGAGCTTCGCGAGGATGAAGCGGTCGACGGGCGACGCAATCCAAGCCGCGTTCTTCACGGAGGGAAGCGGAGGGTCCCGGGGCTGCTGATAGGCCCAGGTCTTGCGCGCGGCCTCGTAATCGATCGCGGATTTCGCGGCAAGCGCCTTCGTGCGGGGATCCGGCGCGCCGCGCTTCACCCACGCGGTGAAGTCGGCGACGACGTCGTCCGCAAGACGGCCCTTGGGGGGCATCTTGAGATCCTGGTCGACGTATCGGATCGCCTTGAGGAGGAGGCTCTTCTCGGGATCGCCCGGGACGACGGACGGACCGAGGTCGCCGCCCTTGAGGAGGCCGTCGCGCGTGTCGACGTACAGGCTGCCCTTGGGCTTCCTGGCCTCGACACTGTGGCAGGAGTAGCAGCGGTCGACGAGAACCGGCCGGATCTTCTTCTCGAAGAACTCGACGCCCTCAGGGTCGGGCCTGGAGGCGTCCTGGGGAGGCGCGCCGAGCGCGACGGCCGGGAGACCGAGACACAGGAGGAGGATCAATCGCTGCATGGGAGGCCCTTTATGGATTGGCCGGGGGCCAGTCCTTCCAGCTGCAATGCCGCTCCATCAATTCGCCCGCGAGTTTCGGCTTGCGGGTCTTGAGGATGTCGATCATCTCGCGGTGGGACGCGAGGGTGGCCTTGCGGACGTCGTGAGTGAGGCGCTCGCGGTCGCGGTGGAGGCGCGAGAGCCAGAGTTCCATCTGCGCGCGGAGGTCGTTCCACGCGCGGCTGAGGCGCCGGTGCCGCGCGATGACGACGATCTCGTCGTGGAAGGCCGAATCGAGGGCGCTGAAGTCGGTAAGGTCGCGGGTCTCGCGGGCCTGCTCGAGGATGTCCTCGAGACGGGCGACGTCGGCGTCGGTGAGCCGCTCCGCGGCGAGGCGCGCGGCCATGGTCTGGAGGACGGCGCGGAGGCTGAGGATCTCGGAGAGATCGTCGTCCGTGAAGGGCCTGACGACGGCGCGGCCGTTCTCCTCGAAGTGGACGAGGCCCTGCCGTTCGAGCTCGACGAGGGCTTCGCGGACGGGGACGCGGCTGACGCCGAGCTTGGCGGCGGTCTGGGCCTCGGGGAGGCTGGTGCCGTCGGCGAGCTCGCCGGTGAGGATGGCGCGGCGGAGGCGCTCGACCACTTCCTTGGTGAGGCTGGTGTTCCTGCGGATCGGGCTGAGCGCCGCCTGGGCCATCGCGTTTCCCTCCGGGATCGTAAACGGTATACCGTATACCTTACGTCCCCCGAAGGGACGGAGCGCCGAAATTCGCCAAGTTCCTAGGCGATGATCTCCTTCACCACGTTGCCGTCCACGTCCGTCAGGCGGAACGGGCGGCCGGCATAGTTGTAGGTCAGCTTCTCGTGGTCCAGCCCCAGCAGGTGCAGGATCGTCGCGTGCAGGTCGTGCATGTGGACGCGGTTCTCAACGGCTTGGTGGCCGAACTCGTCGGTCGCGCCGTGCGCGTAGCCCTTCTTCACACCGCCGCCCGCGAGCCAGACCGTGAACCCGCCCGGGTTGTGGTCGCGGCCCGTCCCGTTCTTCTCGGCGTACGGCGTGCGCCCGAACTCGCCGCCCCACCAGACCAGCGTGTCGTCCAGCAGGCCGCGGCGCTTCAGGTCCGACAGCAGGCCCGCGATCGGCCGGTCCACCGCCCGCGCATGGTCCCCATGCTTCGGCAGGTTGCTGTGCTGGTCCCACGCCGGGTTCGCGCTGCCGTCGCCGTACGTGACCTGGACGAAGCGCACCCCCGACTCGCAGAGCCGGCGCGCCATCAGGCATTCGCGGCCGAAGGTGTCCGTTTCCTTGGGGCCGATCCCGTACATCGACAGCGTCTCCTTCGACTCCTTCGAGAGATCCAGCACGTCCGGCGCGTTCCCCTGCATGCGTCCCGCCAGCTCGTAGGAGCCCGCCACCGCCTCGTACTCGGCATCGCCGGGGCTCGACTTGAGCTGCTCCGCGTTCATCTCCCGCAGCAGGTCGAACTCGCGAGCGCGGTCGGCCGGGGATTGCGGGCTCGTCAGGTTCCGGATCGTCGCTTCCGACGCCGGAGCGCCTGCCCGGCCCAGCGCCGTCCCCTGGTAGACCGGCGGCAGGAACGCGTTCCCGTAGTTGCGCGCGCCGCCGTTGCCCGTCGTCGCCGCGATCGACACGAACCCGGGCAGGTTCTGGTTCTCGGTGCCGAGGCCGTAGAGCACCCACGATCCCATCGACGGCCGCACGAACGTCGTCGAGCCGCAATGCAGGAACAGCGTCGCAGGGCCGTGCGCGACTCCGTCGGTGTGCATCGAATGGATGAAGCAGAGGTCGTCGACGTGCTTGTTGACCTCGGGGAACAGCGCCGAGCCCCAGCGGCCGGACTCGCCGTGCCGCGCGAAGCTCCAGGGGCCCTTCATGATGCGCTGCGACGTGGCCCGTTGCCCCGTATTGGCGACGGTCCGCGAGTCGTCGAAGTTCATCATCTTCCCGTCGTTCTTCGCCAGGAAGGTCTTGTAGTCGTAGGAGTCGACGTGGCTGACCCCGCCCTGCATGAACAGGAAGAGGACACGCTTCGCCTTCGGCGCGAAATGCGGGAGCTTCGAGGCAAGCGGGCTCGTCTCCGCCGCGCGGACCGTCGACGCGCCCAGCCCCGCGAAGGCCAGGGCGCCGAACCCGCAGGCGCTGTCCTGGAGAAAACGACGCCGACCAAGCAGTCCCATGATTCAATCCTGAAGAAGAATCAACGCAAAGGAAACAAAGAGAACACTCCTAGCGGACATACCGGAACTCCACCGAGGCGAAGAGGGCGTGGAAGAGGGTCGCGTAGCCCTTCTCGGAGGACCCGGCCGCGGCGACCCCCGTGAGCGCGAGCGAAGACTCGCCCTCCGTCGGAAGGCGGCCGAGCGACAGGCGGAAGGCGCGGTCAATCCTGGCCTTGTCGTCGGGAAGTTTGTCGGCCAGCAGGCGGGTCGACGCGTGTTTCGCCTGATCCAGGACGAAGGGATTGTTGAGCAGATAGAGGGCCTGGGGGGCGACCGTGCTCGTATTGCGGCGGCCGTTAGGGACGCTCGCGTCGCCGAAGTCGAAGACCTCGAAGAGCTCCGGAAGCGCGTTGCGGAAGACGGGGACGTAGACGCTGCGCAGGAGCGTGGAGCCCTTATAGCTGTAGTCGGAGGACAGCGAGACCGCATAGGTCGGGCCCGCGGGCGGCTCGGCCTTCAGCTCGCCGCTCACAGCGAGCATCGTGTCGCGGATGCATTCCGCGTCGAGACGCCGCCGGTTCGCGACCGCGAGCAGCCGATTCTCGGGGTCCATCTCCGCCGGCTTTCCCGACGCGCGGCGGTAGGTCTCCGTCAGGACGATCATCCGGACCAGCCGCTTCACGGACCAGCCCTCGTCGACGAAGCGGATCGCCAGCGCGTCCAGGAGCTCCGGGTGCGACGGGAGCTCGCCCGTCGTGCCGAAGTTGTCGGTCGTGCGCACGAGGCCCGCGCCGAAGAGCCAGTGCCACGCCCGGTTGGCCATCACGCGCGCGGTCAGCGGATTCTCGCGGCTCGCGATCCAGTCGGCCAGCTCGCGTCGGCCGCTCTCCTTCGCGGGCATCGCCGGCGCCGTCCCCAGCGTGGCGACCTGCAGCACCCCGCGCGGCGCCACGTCGCCCTGGGTGTGGACATTGCCGCGGATATGGATGCGGACGTCGCCGATCGTCTTCTCCTCCCGGACGGCCATGACCATGTCGCGCCGCGGCCCCGACTCCTGGAGCTTCTTCAGCTCCTCCTCCAGCTCCTTGATGCGGCCCGCCGCCTCGGGCGACTTCTGCCCCTTGTTCTGGTCGATGTTGTCCACCGGGATGAAGACGATCGCGTCCGCCGTGACGTGGCCCTTCGTGCCCTCGTTCGACACGATGACGTAGCCCTGGTTGTTCTCGAAGCGGTACTGCCCGAGCGAGATATAGCGCCCGTCGATCGGCGGGTTCTCCTGCTCGTTGACGGTCAGCATCTTCTCGCCGTCGGCGCTGAGGATGGTCACCGGCACGTTGTTCGCGCGGCTTTCCCCCGGGGCGTAGGCGAAGCGGACCTCGTAGCTCCCCGCCGTCAGCTCGGGATGGAACGTCAGGCTCTTTTCGCCCTTGCCTTTGGCGTCGTCGTGCGAGTACCCCGACCCGATGTAGGAGCCCGAGAACGTCGAGGACTTCCACTCGCCGACCTTCTCGGCCTTGGCGTCGTCCACGGTGACGCCGACGATATCCACGATCGCGAGCGGACCGGCGGCCTTGGAGGCCTTGCCCTTCGGCGTGCTGTCCTTCTCGGCCTTGATCTTCGCCTGCAGGGCGGCGATCGCGTCCTCCTGCTTCTTGATCTCCCCCTCCCGCGCGCCGTCGGTCGGCAGCGGAATCTCGAGCCACTTCGACACGTTCGCGTGCTCCAGGCTGCGAGCGTTCTTGAGGATGCCCGCCATCGCGTAATAGTCGCGCGTCGGGATGGGGTCGAACTTGTGGTCGTGGCAGCGCGCGCAGGCGACCGTCTGCGCCAGGAAAGCGCGGCCGATCGTGTCGAGCTGCTCGTCGACCACGTCCATCTCGAGCTGCTTCTTGTCCTGCTCCTCGAGGTTGCTGTTGCCCATCTGCAGGAACGTGGCCGCGATCAGCTGGCGCCGGCGGTCCTCGATCCCCGTCGACGGCAGCAGGTCGCCCGCGAGCTGCTCGCGGATGAAGCGGTCATAGGGCAGGTCGCGGTTGAAGGCGTCGATGACATAGTCGCGATACCGCCACGCCTCCTTCATGACGAAGCCGCGCAGCGTGAGCGACTCGGCGTAGCGGGCGACGTCGAGCCAGTGCCGGCCCCAGCGCTCTCCGAACTGGGGCGACGCGAGCAGGAGGTCGACGATGTTCTCGAAGGCGTCCGGCGCGGAATCCCGGATGAACGCGTCGACCTGCTCGGGCGTCGGGGGCATCCCGATGAGGTCGAAGGTGACGCGCCGCAGGAGCACGGCCTTGTCGGCCGCGGGCCCGGGCTTCAACCCCTGCGCGGCGAGGCGGGCGTTGATGAGGCGGTCGATGTCGACGTCGGCGCCCTTCTGCGGCGCCTTATAGGCCCAGAATTTCCGGCCCTCCTCGAGGCTGAGGCCGACCTGCTTCTTCGGCTTGCCGGCGACGGACTTTTCCGAGGCGGCCCAGGCCGCGCCCTTCCGGATCCACGTTTCGAGGTCGGCGATCTGCTCGTCCGTGAGCCGCTTCTTCGGCGGCATCTTGAGGTCGTCGTCGACCCAGCGCACGGCCTTGAGGAGCAGGCTCTTCTTCGGGTCGCCCGCGACGGCGGCCGCGCCCGAATCGCCGCCCTTGAGCAGCCCGTCGCGCGAGTCCAGATAGAGGCCGCCCTTCAGCTTCTCGGCTTTCGTGCTGTGGCAGGAGTAGCAGCGCTCCGTCAGGACCGGGCGGATCTTCTTCTCGAAAAACTCGGCGTCCCGACCCTCCTGGGCGTCCGCCGTCCCTCCCCGAGAGAAAAGACAAAACGCCGAGACCGCAAGACACCCAACCCCCAGGGAAAGGCTTCCTTTGGAGTTCATCTTCTCGCCCGGTCCTCGCTCGCGACCTCGAGGCGCTGGGTCGCCTTCTTGAGGAAGAGGATCGCGAAGCAGGTGTCCCAGGTCGGCTTGCAGCGGTTCGCGCCGCCGAACCACGAACCGTCCGCCTTCTGGGCGTCGAGGATGGCGACGGCGCCCTCCTGGTACCAGTCGTGCTTGGCGATCGCCGGGACGTCGAGCAGCATGCCCGTCCGCTCGAGGGCATACAGGAAGTAGTAGTACTCCGTTTTGCTCGACGTGTCGAACTCGACCGGGCCCTCGTTCGCCGTCACGCTCCAGTGCGCGTTCAGCCACGCCAGGCCCGACTTGATCGCCATATCCTTCTTGCGGTCCTGGTCGAGGATGAAGTCGCAGATCGCCAGCGCGCCGACCGCACCGGCGGTCATCGACGCGTACGCGCGGTGGTTCTTCGAGCAGACGCTCTGCTTGCTGTAGCACCAGCCGCGCGGCGTCCCGGGCAGATCGCCGCCGGTGGCGACGCCCTTATCCTCCTCCTTGTCGTGCTGGCTCTCGATCCACCACTTGCGCGCCAGCTGGACCGGGTCCTTGGGCAGCAGGATGCCGGCGTCGTGACAGGCGCGCAGGCCGAGCGCGGCATACTGGCTGTTCGAGTTGTCGCCGGTCGCCGGTCCGTCCTTCATCTTCTTGACCGGGATCTTCGACTTGACCTTCGGCTTCTCCTTCTTGCCGGGCGTCCCGAACTCGCGGGCCCCTTCGCGCACGGGGGCGGCCGTGGCGACGGCCGTCGACGGCCCCGGATCCTTCACGTAGGCCGACGGCTCCCCGTACGACCACTGGCCGTTCACGCATTGATTGTCGAGCAGGAACTGCGCGCACTGGGCGAGGCGGTTCTGGTATTTGACGCGGTCCAGTTCCTCCAGGATCATCGCCTGCAGGACGACCTTATAAGTTCTCTCGAGCGGCTCCTCCATCAGGCGCTTGAAGTACTCCTGGAACTTGTCGTCGCTCTCGGAGACGCCGCCCACCACGAAGGTCAGCAGCACGAGCTCGAAGGAGTCGTTGATCTTCGCGAACTCGACGGGCGGCGTCTTCGCCGTCTTCAGGAAGGCAATGCCCTTCCGCACGGCGCCATCCACCCGCGTCTGATCGACGGCCCCGCCCTGCCCGAAGAGCGGATTGAACCCAAAGACACAAAGAATCAAAGAGCACAAAAGCAGAAACACCTTTGCCCGGACTGTTTCAGGGATGCATTCTTTCTTGTCTTTTCGTGTCACGGTGTTCATCGTCTCAATCTTTCATCGAAGCCGTGGCTCTCGTCAGGAACAGGATCGCGAAGGAGGTGTCGTAGACGGGGTTGCAGCGCTTCACGCCGGCGGACCAGGACCCGTCGGGCCGCTGCGAGGCGAGCAGTTCGTGGGCGGCCTCGGCGTACCAATCGCGGGGGCCGAACTTCTCCAGACCGCAGACCGCCGCCGCGCGCTCGACCGCCCAGAGGTAGTAATAGAGCTCCGTGCTCATGTTGGGCGTGTCGGAGATCATCTCCTTCGCCATCAGCTCCTCGACGGGGCCGTAGTTCTCGATCGGAGTGTAGTGGTACGTGACCCAGTCCAGGCCGAGCTTCGCCGCCTTGTCCTGGCGCCAGTCGCGGCCGGCGAGGCGGTCGCAGACCACCAGCGCGTAGAGGCCGCCCGCCGCCATCGACCCGTAGGGCCGGTGCGGCGTCTCCTCGCGCGTATAGCACCAGCCGCCGCGGCCGTCGGTGTCGACCCGCTGCAATTCGCGCCAGCAGCGGGCGGCGCGGTCGAAGGTCTCGGCCGGGATCGTGATTCCGGCATCGACGCAGGCGCGCAGGCCCATGGCGGCGAAGTTGGAGCAGGAGTTGTTGCCGGTCAGGGGGCCGTCGCGGGTCTTCTTCACCGTGGTTCCGGCCGGCTTCGGGGCCGGGGTCCCGTAGGACCACTGGCCGTTGACGCACTGGTTGTCGACGAGGAACTGGGCGCACTCGGCGATGCGCTCGCGGTACTTCACCCGGTCGAGTTTCTCGAGCAGCACGGCCTGCAGCGAGATGCAGTAGACGCGCTGCGGCTTCGTCGTGAGGACCTGACCCAGCAGCTTCTGGAAGAGAGGATCCTCAGGCTGGACGCCCGCGTTCAGGAACGCGAGGAGGACCAGTTCGTCGGCCGCCATCGGCGTGTTGTGGGGAGCGATGGGCAACTTGGTCTTGCGGAGGTACTCGACGCCCCGGGCCACGGCGCGCGTCGCGTCGTCGCTCATCGCGAACGGCTTCGTTTCCGGCGCGCGGACTACCGGGATCGGGGCGGGCGCGGGCGTTCCGGGACGGAGGACCACATAGAGCGAGATCAGGAAGAGCGCGGCGGCGGCGAGGGCGATGAAGCCGCGGAAGGCCGTCCGGCGGCGGGCCGCGCTCGAGAGGCGACCCATGACCAGGGCGACCATCGCCTCCTTCTCGGCCGTCGTGCGGAGGCCGGCCTGAACTTTGTCGGCGAAGTCCGCGGGCGCCTTCCCCTCTGCGCGGTCGAGAAGCCCGGCCATCGTGACTTCCTCGAAAAGCCGGGACCGGAGCTCTGCCGACGCGTCGACGAGTTCGCGGGCCTCGTCGTCCGTCAGCCGCCCCTCGAGATACTTCTCGGTCAGGAGCTGGAAGCGTTCCTCGTTCACGCGTTCGCTCCTTCGCTCATGCAGCGGCGCAGGGTCTCCCGGACCCTGAAGAGCGTGGTGGCCACCCAGGTCGCGGACTGATCCAGCCGTTCCGCGATCTCCTCGACCTTCATATGCTCGTGGTAGCGGTAGGTGACCAGCGAGCGTGCGGTCTGCTGGAGCTTGCCCAGGCAGCCCTTGAGGCGGACGAGGACGTCGTCGTCGACGCCGCCCGCTCCGCGCTCCAGGGCCTGGCCGATCAGCTGGTCCTTGAGCTGCTTCTGGTAGTTCTCCTTGTTGGCGCGGTCGCGGGAGACGCGCTTGAGCTCGGCCAGGATCATGAAGCGGCAGATGGAGCGGAGCCAGATCCCGAAGTCCTTGTCGGCCTGGAAGTCGCGGATCTGCTCGTAGGCGCGGATGAAGGTCTGCTGCACGACCTCGTCGACGAGGGCGGCGTCGGGCACGCGGAAGGCGGCGTAGGCGAGGAGCATGTCCTGGTGCCCGGCGACGATCGCGGCGTAGGCGTCGCGGTCACCCGAGAGCACGCGCTTGAGACTCTCGCCCAAATCCCTCATGCCACCCCTATAAGCGAACCCCGATCCGGCCATTACATGCAATTCGGGGATTCGTGTGCTTATATAGTGTAACCCGGGGCTTGGCCACCGGCCACAGGCCACAGCAAGAGGGCGCGCATCCCGACTCCGCGCTTGGGGCTTCGAAGCTGTGGCCTTATCGGAGGAGCGCCTTTGAGAAGACTATTGCTGGCGGGCCTTGCAGTCTTTGCAGCGTCCTGCGGCGGGACGGAAACCCGGAAGCCCGTCGAGAAGATCCAGCCGATCTCGCTGCACCCTCAGAACCCGCATTACTTCCTCTTTCGCGGGAAGCCGACCATCCTGGTCACCTCGGGCGAGCACTACGGCGCCGTCCTCAACCTCGACTTCGACTACGAGACCTACCTGAAGACCCTGCGTGCCGACGGGCTCAACCACACGCGTCTCTGGGCCGGCACCTACCGGGAGATCCCCGGCTCCTTCAACATCACGGACAACACGCTCGCCCCGCACCCCAACCGCTACATCTGCCCCTGGGCGCGGAGCTCGACGCCGGGCTACGCCCACGGCGGGAACAAGTTCGACCTCACCAGGTGGGACGAGGAGTACTTCAAGCGCCTGAAGGACTTCATGGCCAAGGCGTCGGACGCCGGCATCGTCGTCGAGATAAACCTCTGGTGCCCGAACTACGACGAAGCCCTCTGGAAGGCGTCGCCGCTGAACGCCGCGAACAACGTGAACGACGTCGGCCGCTGCGGGAAGGACGAGACGTATACGCTCAAGCATGCCGACCTGGTCTCGATCCAGGAGTCCACGACGCGGAAGATCGTGCGGGAACTGGCGGACTTCGACAACCTCTACTATGAGATCTGCAACGAGCCCTACTTCGCCGGGGTCGCGCTCGACTGGCAGCACCAGATCGCCGGAATCATCGGGGACGCCGAGAAGGACTTGGCGGGCAGGCACCTGATTTCGCGGAACGTCGCCAACGGGCGCGCGAAGGTCGAGAACCCGCATCCGTCGCTGTCGATCTTCAACTTCCATTATTGCGTTCCGCCGGACGTGGTCCCGATGAACTACAACCTGGACAAGGTCATCGGCGAGAACGAGACCGGCTTCCGCGGGAAGGAGGACGTGCTCTACCGCACGGAGGGCTGGGATTTCCTGCTGGCGGGCGGCGCGCTCTACAACAATCTCGATTACTCGTTCACGTCGAAGAAGGCCGACGGGAGCTTCCTCGACTACAAGTCGCCCGGCGGCGGCAGCCCGGCGCTGCGCAAGCAGCTGGGCATCCTCAAGCGGTTCCTCCAGGGCTTCGACTTCATCCATATGGCGCCCTCGGACGGCGTCGTCCGCTCGGTTTCGCTCGACGGCCTGCGCTGGCGGGCGCTGTCGGAGCCCGGAAAACAATATGCCGTCTACTTCCACATGCCTCCCGGCGGCGGGAGCTTCTCCGTGCGCTGGACGGGAACGATCGATCCTCCGGCCACCGAGGCGACCACGTTCCACGTGACGGGCGACGGCGGCGTGCGCCTCTGGGTGGACAACCGAAAGCTCGCCGACACCTGGGGCGAGGCGGGCGTCCGGGAGGAGAGCGGCACGCTCAACCTCGTCGCCGGTCAGAAGGCGAAGATCGTGATGGAATGCCGCGGCGGACGGACGGCGAAGCTCGTCTGGTCGGGGTCGGACCGGAAAAAGCAGCCGATCCCGAAAAGCCGGCTCTTCCTGCCGGACGGCAATCCGGGCGGCTTGCAGGCCGACTACTTCGAGGACGCGGACCTGCGGAACCGCCGGCTGACGCGGACCGACGACAAGATCGACTTCGACTGGGCGCAGCGGGGTCCCTTCCCGCTCGACTCCCGCCAGCGGAGTTTCGAGGCGCTGATCGACGTCCAGGCCGGCAGCTATACGGCGGACTGGGTGAATCCGAAGACGGGCGCGGTCGACAAGAGCGTGAACTTCTCTCATTCAGGCGGGGCGAGGTCGCTGGGCTCGCCGCTCTTCAGCGAGGACCTCGCGCTGCGCCTGCGCCGGCAGTAGGGGCTACGTCGCGGCGACTTTCGAGGGGAAGTGCTTGACGGCGTCGAGGTACGCGAGCGCGCGGGTGCGGAGGCCGTTCACCGACGCGGACGCCTCCCCGCGGCAGAGCTCCGGATCCTCCAGCCACTGCTTCGCGCGGTAGCGGCCCTGCGACGAGGAGATGAGGAAGGCGAAGGCGAGCTCGTCGGCGTCGCTTCCGAACGACGGGAACAGCTTGGCGAAGTAGGCGCGGAGCGGCCCGGCCATCGGGTCGTGCTGGGAGCGGACCTGCTTGAGCATGCCGCGCAGGCGGTAGAGGGCGCCCGCAAATTCACCGGGCTTGCCGTTGATCTTGAGGTGCTCGATCTCCTCCAACGTCCGCCGGGTCTCCTCGCTCAGGGCGATGAGCAGGCTGTAGAAGTCCCACGTCGCGGGCGGAGTCCAGCCCGACATGTACTTGCGGCAGGATTCGAGCCGTCGCAGGTCCTCGATGAACTCCGGCTTGAGGCGCACGCTCTGCCGCGACATGCTGCGGACGGTGGTGTCCTTCTCGACGGGGGCAAGGTTGTCGCGGCGGGCCTCGAGAAGGGACTTGCGGTAGGCGTCGACGAGCCTCGCGAGGATGCGGAGGCGCAGCGTGGATTCGCCCTGGGTGCCGAGGGGATCCTCGAGCCATCGGCCGACGGACGCGCGGGCCTTGGCGGAGCCCATCAGGAACACGAGGGCGAGGTCCTGCTTCATGCCGTCGACGATCTCGCTCTGGTACTTGCCGAGGAATTCGCGGAGCTGCCGCGCGAGGGGCGCGAGCTGGAGCTTGATGTCCTTGAGCTTGTCGGTGAGGGACGAGACGACCTTCGCCTCGGCGCCCTTGCTGCGCATCAGGACGAGGCGTTCGACCTCGGCCTGGTAGGCGGAACGGCCGACTTTCAGAAGGGTGAAGGACTCCCAGAATTCCGCGCGAGCGCCGGCGGCGCCGAGGATCACGCAGCCCTGCTCGACGATGCGAAGATCGTCGACGATCTGCGCGTCGACTTCAGAGGACGAACGGGTGTCGGACATTCCGGAACAACCTCCCCACCTCCGTCCCCGCGGACGGGCCCATACTGATTCTATTTATGGGTAATACCTTATCGTGGATCCCGGCCGTTGCAAGCATAAAGATTCCCCTCAAACAAGACTGGCTTGTTTGTGGTATCTGGACTTACCAGTTTGTTGAAACTGAGCGGGAATTGAGTACGTAGGGACAACTGGTACTACCAGTATGAGCAAAAAACGACGCGTCAAGCCCCGAAACCTGCGCGATGCGCTGCTGGAGCGCATCCGCAGCGGAGAGTGGGCGGTGGGCGCCGAACTGCCCAGCGAGCGCGAGCTGATGGCCGAATTCAAAGTCAGCCGCATCCCGCTGCGCGAAGCGCTCGCCGGATTGCGCGCCCTCGGGGTGCTCCACACCCGTCCCGGCAGCGGCACCCGCGTCCGCCGCGTCGACGCGCAGACCGTCGCCCAGCTCCTCCCCCTCATCCTCACCCTCGAAGGCCGCCGCACCTTCGCTCAGGTCTTCGACCTCCGCCTCGCCGTCGAATCGCAGACCGCCGCCCTCGCCGCGCGGCACCATACCGATCTCGACGCGCGCGACCTCCGCGCCATCCTCGCCCGGCTCCGCGCCGACCTCGACGCGAACCTCGAGGAGGCGGTCGAGACCGACCTCGACTTCCACGTCGCCATCGCGCGCGCGACCCAGAACCCGCTGTTCGAGATGCTGATGCGGACGCTCGCGGAGCTCGTCAAGCACGTCCAGGTCGAGAGCTGCAAGGACGACCCCATCCGCCGCCGCCGCGCCTTCGACGCTCACGAGGCCATCACCGAGGCGATTCTCGCGCGCGATGCCGACCGCGCCCGCGCCGAGATGGACGCGCACCTCCGCACCAGCGCCAGTCGCAATCTCGCCGCCCTCCCCCTTCAGGAGAACGCCCGATGATCCGTCTCGCCGCGCTGCTGGCCCTGCTGGCCCCCTCGCCCCAGGACGAGCCGCTCGTCCCGCGCGTCGACGGCGAGGGCTGGACCGTCTGCGGCGACCCCGACCTCGGCAAGTACACGGACCCCAAGCAGCAGCCCGTCGACTTCGCCATCTGGCAGGCCGCCGACGGGACCTGGCAGATCTGGTCCTGCATCCGCGGCACGAAGTGCGGCGGCAAGACGCGTCTCTTCCACCGCTGGGAGGGGAAGAAGCTGACCGACACCGACTGGGAGCCCAAAGGCGTCGCCCTGGAAGCCGACCCCTCGATCGGCGAGACCGCCGGGGGCCTGCAGGCCCCTTATGTGATCAAAGTCGACGGCACGTTCCGGATGTATTACGGCGACTGGGACAATATCCGCGCCGCGACGAGCACGGACGGCAAGACCTTCACACGGATCGAGGGAAAGTTCACCGAAGCCCCCGGCGCCAACACCCGCGATCCGATGGTCTTCCAGGCCGACGGCTCCTGGCACTGCATCACCACCGCCCACCCCGAGAACAAGGGCGCGGTCTACAGCCGCGTCTCGAAGGACCTGAAGACGTGGACCGACCCGAAGATCATCGCCCGCGGCGGCGCCGCCGGCACCGGCCCCTATACCGCCGAGTGCCCCTTCGTCGTCCAGCGCAAGGGCTACCACTACCTCTTCCGCACCCAGCGCTACGGCAAGAACGCCCAGACCACCGTTTACCGGTCGAAGGATCCCCGCGACTTCGGCGTCGACGACGACCGCTGCCGCGTCGGGACGCTCGACATCGCCGCGCCCGAGATCTTCACGCACGAGGGGCAGGACTACGTCGCATATCTCCTGCCCAGCCTGAAAGGGATCAAGATCGCCCGTCTCGCCTGGGAGCCGTCGAAATGAGAACCCCCTTCGCGCTCTGCCTGTTCATCGCCCTCGGCTGCGGAAGCGTCGAGCCCGCCGCGGGCGGCGGCATCGAGCCGCCCGTGATCCCGGTCGCCCTCGACGCGTACCGTCAATGGGACAAGTGGCCCCTGCAGCGCATCGGCGCGCGGGCCTACATGCGCAGCACCTACGACCGCAAGGGCGGCAACGAGTCGGCCGACGCGAGCCACTACCTCTACCAGGAATCCGACGAGTTCAACGTCCCCCTCGACGTCGAAGGCCCCGGCATCCTCTACTTCGCCCGCTACAACCACTGGCACGGCAGCCCCTGGCACTACGAGGTCGACGGCCGGGACCATATCGTCCAGGAGTCGAGTTCTAAGGATCCGAACAAGCCCGTCGAGAACTCGGTGTTCCTGCCCGAGGCGGCGTTCCCGTCGCCGCTGACGTTCACCTGGTCGCAGACGAAGGGCGCGGACCTGATGTGGGTCCCGATCCCGTTCGAGAAGTCCTTCCGCATGGCCTACACGCGCACCCGCTACGGCACGGGCTACTACATCTATCACCAGTACGCGCGCGACGCGAACCTCTCGCAGCCGATCAAGTCCTGGAACGAGGTGCCGCCGGCGCAGGACGTGCTCGACCTGATCGGCCGCGCGGGGTCAAACCTCTTCCCCGGCGGCGAAGCGCCGAAAGCCGGCGTGCCCGGCGTCGTCCGCGCGATCGAGCTCTCCGCGCCGAAGGACCAGGCGATCGCCCTGGGCCGCGGCCGCATCCGGATCACCTGGGACGATCGCGCGACCCCGTCGGTCGACGCCCCGATCGCGCTCTTTTTCGGCGCGGGTACGCTCTACAACCGCGACGGCCGCGAGGTCCTGGTCAAGGCGTTCCCCATGAACATCCGCTTCGACGCCGACCGCGTCCATCTCGCCTGCTACTACCCGATGCCCTACTTCAAATCCGCGAAGGTAGAGCTGGTCGGCGTCGACTCGATCCCCGGCGTGAAGCTCGACGTGCGCAGCGAACCGTTGCGCGAGCCGAAAAACCACGTGGGCTATTTCCATGCGACCTATGTCGACGTCCCGCAGCCCGTCAAAGGCGAGGATATGGTGTTTCTCGACACGCAGGGCGTCGAGGGGGGCCAGGACTGGTCCGGCAGCTTCGTGGGGATGTCCTGGATCTTCTCGCACAACGCGAACCTGGGGACGCTCGAAGGCGACCCGCGCTTCTTCTTCGACGACAGCCTGACGCCGCAGGGTCAGGGCACCGGCACCGAGGAATGGGGCGGGGGCGGCGATTATTGGGGCGGCCGCAACATGACGCTGCCCTTCGCCGGCCATCCCTGCGGCGCGAAGGGCCCCAAGGAGTCGAGGGATCCGGAGGACCTCATCGAGTCGGCATACCGGTTCCTGCTCGCCGACCTCATGCCCTTCGGCCGCCGCGCGAAGATCCATCTCGAGCACGGCGGCACGAACACCTCGGCCGAACACTACGAATGCGTGACCTACTGGTACGGCTCGCCGGGCGCGGCGCTCGTCAAGACGGACGAGTTCCAGGTCGGCGACGAGGCGAGCGAGAAGGCGCACGGGTATGCGTCGCCCGACGCCTCGGCGCCCGAAGAGCTCGCGTCGCGCTACGAGTGGGGTCCCGATTCGATCGGCGGCAAGGAGGTCTATCCCGCGACGACCGAGCGGGGCCGCCGCACGCGGGGCAGTTCCGAGTTCCGCCTCGCGCTCGACCCGGACAACCTCGGTGTCCTGCTGAGGCGCAAGCTCGATTACTCATTCCCCAACCAGCGCGCGGAGGTCTTCGTCGCGGACGAGGGCTCGACCGACTGGAGGTCCGCGGGCGTGTGGTACCTGGCGGGCTCCAACACCTGCATCTATTCCGACGCGAAGGGCGAACTCGGGGCGACGCAGCACAACGTCCAGACCTCGAACCGCCGTTTCCGGGACGACGAGTTCCTGGTCCCCCGCGCCCTCACCAAAGGTCGCCGCGCGATCCGCGTGCGGGTGAAGTTCGCGCCGGTGGACCGGGCGCTTTACCCGGGTCATCCCTACCCGGTGGAGCCGGCTTGGAGCGAACTGCGCTACACGGCGTACTCCTGGATATTGCGTTAAGCGCGCATAACAGGCGTGTCGGCAAGCGGATCTGCCAGCGGCGGGCGGAAGTCGCTGGCGCAACCGCGGAATTGAACTATCGGGCTGACGAATTCCATTTTTCCTCTGGACGTGCATCAGTTATGTGCTATGATTCTGCCGGTTCGGATGTCGGGAAGTTCAGGAGAGAGAGGACTATGGGGAAGGAAATCGTCTACTGCCACAAGTGCGGCAACCGCATCACTGAAAGAGAGTTCGCTCGCGGTCTGGCCCACACCGTCGAGCGTCTCCCCTATTGCACCAAGTGCCGGCCCCTCGCCACGCCGACCCTGCCCGTCCATGATTCGGACGACGCGTACGTGCAGGTGACCCCTCGCGGCCGGTACCGGTCGGCGTAGTCCGTAAAGCTGGCTTCCCCTCCCCGCCTGTGGCAGAATCGTCGCCCTCATGACCGACTCTCCTCACGGCAATCTTCACCTCCTCAACGACCCGGAGTTCAAGGACCTTGCCTCCCGGAAGAACCGCTTCTCGCTCATCCTGACCGCCGTCACCCTGGGGGTCTATTATGGCTTCATCCTGCTGATCGCCTTCAACCGCGACGTCTTCGCGTCCAAAGTGGCGGGCAACACCACCTTCGGCATCCTGCTCGGGATCGGCGTCATCCTCTCGTGCTGGCTGCTCACCGGCATCTACGTCCGATGGGCCAACGACAAGTACGACGCCATGGTCGCCCGCATCCAGGAGAAGGCGAAGCATGGGGCATAGCAGCTGGGTCGCCGTCTCCTTCTTCTTCGTTTTCGTCGCCTCGACGCTGGCGCTCACCTGGTGGGCGGCGAAGAAGACGAAGACCGCGAAGGAGTTCTACGCTGCGGGGCGCTCCATCACCGGCTTCCAGAACGGCCTTGCCCTCGCGGGCGACTATATGTCCGCCGCATCCTTCCTCGGCATCGCAGGTCTGGTCGCCACCAAGGGCTACGATGGCCTCATCTACTCGGTCGGCTTCCTCGTCGGCTGGCCCATCTGCATGTTCCTCATTGCCGAGCCCCTGCGAAACCTCGGCAAGTTCACGTTCGCCGATGTCGTCGCGTACCGCCTGAATCCCCGTCCCATCCGCACCGCGGCGGCTTCCGGCTCGATCCTGACCGTGCTCATCTACCTGACGGCGCAGATGGTCGGCGCCGGAAAACTGATCGAGCTCCTCTTCAAGGACCTGGAGCTCAAGTACCTCCACGCCGTGATCGGCGTCGGCATCCTGATGATGGTCTACGTCCTCTTCGGCGGCATGAAGGCCACGACCTGGGTGCAGATCATCAAGGCCGTGCTGCTGATCGGCGGGGCGACGGTCCTCGTCTTCATGATCCTGCGTCATTTCCACTACAGTCCAAGCGAGCTCTTCAGCCAGGTTCCGGCGGAGATGCTCAAGCCGGGCAAGAAGTCCCCCTACGACCGCATCTCGCTCGGCCTCGCCCTGATGTTCGGGACCGCGGGACTTCCCCACATCCTCATGCGCTTCTATACGGTGCCCGACGCGAAGCAGGCCCGGAAGTCGGTCTTCTATGCGACCGGCTGGATCGGCTACTTCTACATCCTCACGTTCACGATCGGCTTCGGAGCCGCCGTCCTCGTGGACATGAAGACCACCAACCTCAATATGGCGGCGCCCATGCTCGCCAAGGTGCTGGGCGGAGACGCGTTTTTCGGCTTCCTCTCCGCGGTCGCCTTCGCCACGATCCTCGCCGTCGTCGCCGGTCTCGCGCTGGCCGGGGCCTCCGCCCTCTCGCACGACCTCTATGTCGGCGTGATCAAGAGGGGCGTCGCCACCGAGCAGGAGCAGGTGATGGTCGCCCGCGTCGGGACGATCACGCTGGGGGTCCTCGCCGTCCTGCTGGGCATCGTCTTCGAGAAGCAGAACGTGGCGTACCTGGTCGGCCTCGCGTTCGCCGTCGCGGCGAGCGCGAACTTCCCCTCTCTGCTGCTCTCCGTGGTCTGGAAGAAGTGCTCGACCGCGGGAGCCGTCGCCGCCACCGTGACCGGCCTCGTTCTGTCCATCGGCCTCATCATCCTCGGCCCCGACGTCTGGGTGAAAGCCTTCAAATACGAGCACCCCGTCTTCCCGCTCGAGAACCCCGCGATCGTCTCCATCCCCGCGGCCTTCATCGCGGGCATCGTCGTCTCGCTGCTGACGCCCGACCCCGTCGCGCAGGCGAAGTTCGAAGACGAGAAGCTGCGCACCTATGCGGGCATCGGCGCGGACTAGAACCGGGTATACTGGCGCTCGGTGGTGCGAATTCGCAGCGGCTTCGTCGCCTGCCTGGCGCTGTCCCTCGGCCTGACCCTGCTCCTCGGCGCCGGCGTGCTCTTCGCGGGACGCACCTTCACGCCCACCGACTTCCTGACCTCGCGCGCGCCGTGGAACGGGATCAACACGTCCGACGCCTTCCTTCAGAACCGGAACGCGCAGGACATCCTGGAGTTCGACGCGGTCGAGGCCATCGGCGCGGGCGAGTCGCTGCGTCGCGGTGAGCTCTTTCTCTGGGAGCCGCGGACCTTCTGCGGCTGGCCCGCCGTCGGCGATCCGCAGCTCGGCACCTTCTATCCGCCGCGGCTGCTCCTCCTCCGCCTGCTGCCCCCGCTCCTCGCCCTCGATGTGCTGATCCTGCTGCACTTCCTCGGCGCGGGGCTGGCCATGTATGCGCTCGCCCGGGAATGGGGCCTTCGCCAGGAGGGCGCGCTTGTCAGCTCGTTGACCTGGCTGCTCTGCGGCCCCCAGATGGTCTGGTTCCGCTACGCCGGCGGACTCCCGGCCTCGGTTTATCTCCCCCTGCTCGCCCTGGCGCTGCATCGCGGACTGAGCCGGCGCTGTCTCGACTGGGTCGCGATCTCGGGCGCCTTATGGGCCTTCCTGTTCATGGCCGCCCATCCGCAGCTCAGCTTCCTCGCGCTGGTCTGGTGCGCGGCCTGCTTCGCCGTCGATCTTCACCGCGGCGACGCGCGATGGACCGTGAAGGCAGGGGCCCTCTTTGCCGTCGCCGGCGCCGGTCTCGCCGCAATCCAGCTTCTGCCGTTTCTCGAGTCGCTCCGGGACTCCCAGAAGGCGACGTTTGAAGGCGTCGGCTTCGTCCGGCCGACCCGCGTTCCGTTGCTCCTGGCGACGCTGCTCTGGCAGCGCTGCTTCGGCAGCCCGATCGACCGCGTCGATCTCACTACTCCGCTCACCGGCGACAACTTCTTCAGCCTGCAGGGGTATATGGGGCTCCTGCCGCTGCTCCTCGCGATCCTCGCGTGGCGACGCGGCCGCTTCCTCTGGATCCTGGCCCTCGGCAGCCTGATCCTGGCCACGTGCTATCCGCTCTGGTGGCTGATCATCAAATTGATCCCCTTTCTCCGCGTGCTGGATCCGCACCGTCTCTATCTCTTCGCCTTCGTCATGTCCCTGCTGGCGGGGTTGGGGATGGAGGAGCTGCTGGATCGCCCGCCCGGTCGGCGCTTGAAAATGGCGGCCACGGCGGCGTCGGGCTTGATCCTGCTCGGGGGCCTCGTCGGCCTGCTCTGCTCCGCGACGTGGATCGTGCTGCTCAACCCCGCCTATATCGCGTTGACCGCGGCGACGCTCGCGGCCACGGGGGCAGTCTGGATCGCCGGGTCAGCGTCGACCGCCCGGATCAAGACCGCCGCGGCCTGCGCGGCGATCCTCACCGACCTGCTGCCGGGCATGCTCGCCTATAATGCGACCTACCCCCCCCTTCCCCCCGAGCCGCCGATGATGGCCGCCCTGCCGAAAGATGGGCGCCTCCGGATCGCGCTGGCCTCGTCGCACTACCGGATCGGGATCGGAAACTTCAGCACGGTCTACGGCGCTTCGACAGCGGAAGGCTATGGCAGCCAGTATCCCCGCGCCTACGCCGAACTCGCCCGCTGTCTGGACGGGCAACTCGCGGAGCGGCGCGTTGTTTTCAGCAGGCTGGCCAAGGCCCAATTCGTGCTCAACGGCCGGAGCGTCATCGATGAAGAGGGTCCCCGGTCCGAGGACTCCTTGCCCCGCGCGTGGATGGTCGGGAAGGCGGTGGTCCTTCCGGATTACCAGCAAAGAATTGGCGCGTTGACCGAGCTCAATCTGGAAAAAGTCGCGGTCGTGGAAGAACCCGTCCCTCCGATGGAGAGGACTCCGGTCGGCGATGTCTCGCCGCTCGGCCTCAACGAGTACCGCGTCCGTTGCGATCGCGCCTGTCTCCTTGTCATCAGCGAGAACTATCATCCGGGGTGGCGGGCCGACGTCGACGGCAGGGACATGCGGATCCTGCGGGCGGATCATTCGCTTCGGGCGATCCCGCTGGCGGCGGGAGACCACCATATAGTACTGTCGTTCCGTCCGGGCTCCGTCGCGCTGGGCCTGGCCCTCTCGGGCGCGACGGCGCTGCTGCTCGGGACCCTGGCCGGCGCGAGCCGCCTGCTCAAGCGTAGGATAAGGGGAGGAACTCCATGATCCGCTGGACCGCTCTCGCGCTCCTGCTCGTGTCGCCCGCTCTTGCTCAGGACGTCCAGAAGCCGACGACGAAACCCGGGTGGCAGGAGCGGCTGGAGAAGGCCGCGAAATCCGCCGACGCCTGGAGGGCGCGGCGCGACGAGATCCGCCGGCAGATCCTCCTTGCCGCGGGTCTTTATCCCGAGTTCGACCGCCCCCCGCTCAAGTCGGAGGTCTTCGGAAAGGTCGACGGCGACGACTACACGATCGAGCGCGTCGCGCTCGAAACGCTGCCGGGCTTCTATCTGAGCGGCAGCCTCTACCGCCCCAAGGGCAAGACCGGTCCCTATCCCGCGATCCTGTCGCCGCACGGACACTGGAAGGAAGGCCGCTATACGCAGGAGAAGGACGGCAACCTCCCCGCCCGCGGCATCACGTTCGCCCGGCTCGGCTTCGTCTGCTTCATGACCGACATGGTCGGCTACGGCGACTTCAAGCAGCTCCCGCACAAGTTCGACGACGCCGTCTGGCTCCAGGGTCTGCTCGGCCTCCAGACCTGGAACAGCCTCCGCGCCATGGACTTCCTCACCGCGCTTCCGGACGTCGACCCGAAGCGCATCGGCGTCACCGGCGCCTCGGGCGGCGGCACCCAGACGTTCCTCCTGACGGCCGTCGACGACCGCGTCGCGTGCGCGGCGCCGGTCAACATGGTCGCGGCGGAATTCCAGGGTGGCTGCAGCTGCGAGAACGCGCCCTTCCTCCGCATCGGACTCAACAACGTCGAGATCGCCGCGGCGACGGCGCCGCGCCCGCTGCTGCTGATCGCGGCGACGGGCGACTGGACGAAGACCGTGCCGATGCTCGAGGGGCCGGCCCTGGAGAGGACGTACGAGGCGCTCGGCGTGAAGGAGCGCTTCCGGGCCGTGCAGTTCACCGCGCCGCACAATTACAACCAGAACTCGCGCGAGACCGTCTATGCCTGGATGCAGCGCTGGCTGCAGAACGGCCACGACGCGCCGCGGATCGAGGAGCCGCCCGTGCCGCCGGTGAAGAAGGAAGACCTCGTGGTCTGGACCGACGAGCACAAGCTTCCGTCGAATGCCGTCGACGCCGAGGGCCTGAAGAAGGCGCTGCGCGACCGGGTCACCGCGCAGCTGGAGTCCCTGCGGCCGAAGGACGCGGCATCCCTGAAGAGGTATCGCGACCTGATGGAACCCGCGTGGCGGACGCTGCTGACGGTCCGGCCGCCGGCCGCGCCGCTCGGAGGTCCGGGCAACCGCAGGGTCACGGTCGTCGTCAGCGCGACGCCCGAGGCCGCGAGGCCCTATCTGGACGCCGCCTCGGCGAGAGGAGACGTCGTCGTCCGGGTTGACATCGGAACGCTGCACCCCGCGGAGGATCTGGCGGGGGGCGACGCCGCCCAGCGCAAAGGGTTCCCGGCGACGTTCTACCGCACGGAGCTCGCGCGCGAGGCGCAGGACATCCTGGACATCCTGGGCACGCCCGCGGTGGCGGGGAACGCGACAAGGGTCCGGCTCGTGGGCGTCGGCGAGGCGGGCCTGCCCGTCCTCCTGGCGCGGGCCGCGGGCGGTTCGACGCGCGTGGCGCTGACGATCGTCGATATGTCGTCCGTCGACGGCGCGATCGACGCGCGTCCGCATCCCGGCCTGAACCGCCTGGGCGGCTGGATCGGCGCGGCGCAGCTCGCCCCGGCGGGGCAGCTCGTGCTCCATGGGACCGGGGTCGACGCGGCCGCGGTCAAGGACGCCTATAAGGCGGCCGGACGCGACGGGGGGCTCACGGTTTCCGAGACGGCCTGGACCGCTGAAAAAATCAACGAGATGTTGTCCAGGTAATGCTGGAATGCGCGGGTCGGGGTCGATATCCTCCGTGATCGACATGGTTGCGCGACGGACGACGCTGCTTCTGGCGGCCTTCTACCTGCTGCAGGCCACGTGGCTGCTGCATGCAGGGGTGGACCTGCTGTTCCCTCGCGTCCAGCAGATGATCGCCGGCGCCGACGCCTGCTGCGCCCGCCGTTGCGGCTGCCCCGAGGAGGCCCAGCAGCGGAAGACCTGCTGCTGCGCGAAGGAGTCGCCGGGACCGGATCAAACCGCCGTCCCCCGGCCGGCGAGCTCGATTGAGGAGGCCCGCTGCCGGGGCGTCGAAGCTGCGATGGCCCAGGCCTTCACGCAGCCCGTCGTCTGCTCGGTCGCGGAGATCAACCTCCCGACGCTGGCCTTCGACGCCGACATCACTCCCGAGCATCTTCCGTTGAATCCGCCCTTCGCCGTTGCTCTCGAGAAGGTCCCGATCGCGCAGGCCTAGTCCCGTCGCCTGGTTCGATCGATCGGTCCCTTTTTAGAGAGAGCGACTCCATGCTCCGACTGCTTTCCACGACCGTTCTCCTCCTGTGCCTGCCCGCCGCCGTGGCGATGGCCGACCACGGCAAGGGTGCCGTGGGCGGAAAGACCATCTCCCCGCGGACGCTTCATGAAGAGGATGCGTCCGTCGAGACGGGTTTCCGCTACCAGCGCTCCGAGACCTTCTCCGACGACCGGCTCCTGGCCGGCGCCGCGGAGGGACACGACATCCACAGCGTGGACTGGCTGGCCGAATTCTCCATCAGCGGGTCCTACGGCATCACCGACCATCTCACGATCAGCCTGTCGCTGCCTTTCGAGGTCATCCACGGATTCCGCTTTGTCGAAGACGACGGGGTGAATCCCCCCGCGGTCAACGGCGCGAATTCCATCGTCGGCATGGGCGATGCGACGTTCCTGGGGAAGTTCTCCTTTTCAACCGATCCGGTCGAACTCGCCGTCCTGGCGGGAGTCAAGATTCCGACCGGAAGCACGTCCCAGCTGGACAATGGCGGCAATCCGCTGGAGCCCGACCACCAGCCCGGCACGGGGTCGTGGGATCCGATCATCGGGGTGGCCGCCTTGCACCAGTTCGAAAGCTACACCCTGGGGGGGAGCATCCTCTACCGGTACACCATCGAGGGGCGCCACGAGTTCCGTCCCGGCCAGCAGCTCACCGTCGCCGCCAAGGCCGAATACCAGATCGCCGGCCTGGGCAAGTTCCCGCGGGTTTATGTGTCGATCGAACTCGCGGAGCAGTTCACCGCGATGGACCGCAGCGACGACGTCCGGAATCATGACACCGGCGGATCCATCCTGACGCTGGGTCCCGGCGTCAGGATCCGCGTCAACGACCATGTCACGTTTGCGACGGCGGTCGCCATCCCGATCTATCAGGGGCTCTACGGGGAGCAGCACCATGAGCGCTTCGAATTCCTGTTCGGCACCGCGGTTGATTTTTAGGAAGACTCCGATGAAGAAGTGGATGCTCCTCCTCGTGTTCCTGGCGGGCTGCGCCACGGCGCAGCCGCCCGCGGCCAACGTCCGCGACGGTCGCGGCTACTGTCCGATCTGCCACGAGTGGCACGAGGACGCCCAGATGAAGTGGCCGCTGGAGCACGAGGGGAAGACGTACCGGTTCTGCGACCCCAACTGCCGAGAGTGCTTCGTCAAGACCCCGGAGAAGTATCTCCAGGATCCCCGGTTCAATCCGCCGGAAGGATCCGGTTCCAAGTAATCCGCATCCTCCATCGGACCGGCCGGGCGGACGTCTCCGCCCGGCCGGTCCGGGCTTCCTTGACGCTCCCGTCCGCCTCCCCTAGTCTTGGCGTCCGGACTTCACAGGAGACGACGCCATGGCCAAGCTCGTGCGCGCCAGCTTTTCGATCGAGAAGCCGCTTTACGACGCCTTCGAGAAGTCGGCCAAGGCGCACGGCTACGCCAATCACTCCGAGTACATCCGGGCGATGATCCGCAAAGACCTGGTCACGACGGAATGGAAGGAGGATCAGGTCTGCCTGGGGACCATCACCCTCGTCTACGTCGCAGACGTCGCCCGGCGGGGCGGCGGCCGACGACATCCACCTCCACCCGGCCGAGCCCCGCAACTTCCGGGTCAGCTTCACGCTCCGCTACTGACCCTGCGATAGGCGACTCCGAGTCCCTTATTGCAGCAGCGCGGCCCAGCGGTCGAAGACGTGGACGCCGATGCGCTGCAGCGGCTTCAGGTGGGTGGCGAGCCCCTCGACGATCGGGGCGCCGGGGATCTTCGCCGTCGCGAGCTCCCCCTCAAAGGTCCGGACCATGTCCCGGACCTGCGGCTCCGTCACTTCGAGATGAAACAGCAGACCGTAGGCGTTCGTGCCGGCCCGGAAGGCCTGCAGCGGGGTCATCGCCGACGCCGCCAGCGGCGTCGCGCCTTTGGGAAGATCGAAGACATCCCCGTGCCAGTGGAAACCGGTGAAGCGCTCGTCCACGCCGCGCCACAGGCCGTCGCTCCGGGCCGCCTCGCCCAGGCGCACCTCGTGCCAGCCGATCTCCTTCCGGCCCGACGAGTACACACGCGCGCCCAAGGCGCCGGCCAGCAGCTGGCTCCCGAGACAGACGCCGAGGATCGGCAGCTCCGCATCGAGCGCCTCCTCGATCAGCCTCAGCTCCGGGAGGAGATGCGGAACCGTGTCCGCCTCATAGACGCTCATCGGGCCGCCCATCACGACCAGGCCCGCGGCCCCCGCCATCGATGCCGGCACCGGAGCGCCTTCGTCCAGGCGGACCGTCTTCATCCCCACGCCAAGTCGCTTGAGCGCGTCGCCGATCGCGCCCGGCCCCTCGGGTGCCGCATGCTGAAGGACGATCACGTCCGTCATGGCATCACCAGAACGCCCTTGGCATTCCTCCCCGCAAGCATGTCGTCGAATGCCTGCGCGATCGCGTCGATCGGATACGTCTTCGTGATCATCTCGTCGAGCTTGAGGCTGCCTTCCTGATAGAGGCGGAACAGTCGCGGGAAGTCCTCCTCCGGCCGGCACGCGCCGTAGAGCGGGTTCAGGTAGATCTTGTCCCACTCGAAGAGCTCCATGTCGACGGTGACGGGCTGCTCGGTGCCGCTCAGCTGAATCGCCCGGCCGCCGTTGCGCACGAACGAGAGCGGCGACGCGCAGAGCGCCGGCACCGAGGTGCACTCGAACGCCGCGTCCACGCCCCGCCCCCCCGCCATCGCCCGTACCTGGGCCGCCGCCCGCCGCAGGCCCGCGTCGTCGCGGCCGGCGATGACCGTATGCGTCGCCCCGAAACGCCGCGCCATCTCCAGGCGGGACGGGTTCACGTCGATGCCGACGATCATCCCCGCCCGCGCGATCCTGGCCCCCTGGATCACCGAGAGCCCCACGCCGCCCGTCCCGATCACCGCCACCGACTCGCCCGTCTGCACCTTCGCGACATTGAACACGGTTCCCACGCCGGTCTGGACGCCGCAACCCAGGATGCAGGCCGAGGCGAACGGGATGTCGACGTCCATCCTCACCACAGCCGCCCGCGGAACGACAGTGACGGTCGACATCGTCCCGAGCGTGAAGGCCACGTCGACCGGCCGGCCCCTCCAGCGGAAACGCTCGATCGGAACCTCCGGGCGTTTCTCGCAGAGATTCTGGGCTCCGCGGCGGCATTGGAAACACTCGCCGCAGGGGATGGCCCAGTTGAGGAGGACGCGGTCGCCGGGGGCGAGCCCGCTGACCCCGGGGCCCACCTGGTTGACGACGCCGGCGCCCTCGTGTCCCAGGATCTGAACCGCACCGCGCGTGAGGAACTTGTGATCGGTGTGACAGACGCCGCACGCCCTGATCTCGACGCGGACCTCCCCGGCCTGCGGCTCGCCGACGTCGATCGTTTCGACGCTGAATCCGCCGGCGCCGTTCGTGATGACCGCCCTCGCCTCCATGCGCGTGCCCCCTGATTCGGCGCCATGATATCGGAGCCCGGCAGGTTCGACAATGCCCCGTCCGGAGGGTATAACCCTTAGGAGGCTTCGACGACGTTCATGCGGCTGTCCCCCGGCTTTCCCCTCCTCGCGTTCCTGGCTTGCGGCCTCCGGAGCCTCGCCGCCCAGGAGGCGGTCGAGGATATCCTCCGCCCCTCCGTCGTGAAGATCCGCAACGACGAGTGCTATGGATCGGGCATGTTCGTGGACCGGGACGGCCTGATTCTGACGAACGCCCACGTCGCCTGTTCTCCGCTGCCCTACCGGGTGTCCGCGGTCACGATGACGGACGGCACCTACAAGGAGGTGACCTTCCGGAAGGTCGCCCTTCTCGGATTTCACACCGACTACGACCTGGCGCTGCTTCGCGTCGATCCCGCCGAGTGCGGAGGGACGATCAGGCCGGTGGTGATCGCCGGCCAGCCGGCCCGGGTCCACGACCGGGTCTGGGCGACCGGGTTTCCGTCCGACGTCGACCGAGGCAAGTCGAAGGTGACGAGCTGGGGGGAATTGCGCTCGAACTCCCGGGAGTACCACGGCGGGCAATACCTCGAACTGGACCTTTCCGTCTTCAGCGGAAACTCCGGCGGCCCGTTGTGCAACGACCGGGGGGAGGTGCTGGGCGTGGTGACGGCCATGCTGAAGGACGGGGCGCTGGCCGTCCCCATCTCGGAATTCCGGCTGGAACGCTTCGGCCCGTTGCGGGACCGGACTCCGAACCGGACGGTGTCCGTCGAGCTGATCGCCCAGGCCGAGAAGGCGATGGAGACGGCCGGCAAGACGGGCCCGCCGCCCGAGCGGGCCATGCTGCTCTTCGAGATCGCCCTCCTCTGGGATCCGGGCAATGCCGCGCTGTACTCCACGATCGGACAGCTCAACCTTCGCGGAGGCCGTCCTGCCGCGGCGGCCGCCTATCTCGTGCGGTCCCTGCGCCTTCAGCCGTGGTCGGAGTCGCCGGAGGCCTACCGGAGCCTCGGCTTGGCGCTGAACGGGCTGCGCCAAAGCGAGGAGGCCGTCATCGTCTGGACGGAAAGCCTGCAGAAGTTCCCCGCGGACAATGCGGTGCTCTGGGGCGAGCTGGCATCGTCGCTGGAACGGGAGGGCCGCCATCTCGAGGCGATCTGCAGCGCCCGCATCGCGCTGAAAACCTTCACCCCGCAGGCGCAGGCCATGAACGATCTCTGCCGCCAGGCCGAGGAGCGGCTCACGGACGCCGAACTTTCCGCGCTCCGGAACCGCGTGAAGGACCTGGACTCCTTCCTCGGCCGCATGCAATCGGCCGCCGAGAAGGCCCGGAGGGACGGCCAGTCCTTCCTGTCTCCTGACGCGGAAAAGATCATCATGACGTACGGCGGCGCTCAGCAGGAATTCGCGCCCGCGGCGCTCCGGCGCCCGGATCCGGCCCCGCCCCGCCCCGTCGAGATGACCGACGAGGAACTGACCGCGCGTTTCATCCGCGGGCGGATCACCGTCGCCCGGGAGCATCTCCGCGACGGCCGGGTGGAGAAGGCCGTCGAGATCCTGGACGACCTGGTCCGCACCTATCCCTCGAACGCAGAGACGGAACCCGCGCGACTGGCCCTCCGCCTGATCCGGAAGCGCTGAGCCCCTCTTCCGCTATCCCCAGAGGTTGCCGAACCTGCGCCACAGGAGGATCAATCGATGATGGACCGCCGCCGCATGCTGGGATCGATGGGCGCCGCCGTCGGACTCGCCTTTCTGGACGAAGCCGTCGGACAGGACCAGAACCCTGCGGCACAGGTGGAGGACCGTGGGGCCTCGATCAAGATCACGTCGCTCAAGGCGACGGTCGCCGGCGCGAAGGCCTACGTCAAGCTCGAGACCAGTGCGAAGATCTCCGGCTGGGGCGAGATCACCGGGCTCGACCCCGTCGTCGCCTGCGCGCTCGCCCAGTCCCTCTTCGAGCTGCTCGACGGCGAGAACCCGACGCGCATCGAGCACCTGTGGCAGAAGCTTTACCGCTCGCATCGCGACATGCGCGGCGGCTCGTTCATGACCCACACGATCTCCGCCATCGACATGGCCCTCTGGGACATCACCGGGAAGCTCTGGGGCGTCCCGGTCTACCGCCTGCTCGGCGGGCCGACGCGGGACAAGATCCGCGTCTACCCCACGCCGAAGGCGCACAAGTGCGGCACCGGAGGGCCGCATCCGTGGTCGGGCAATCCCAGCGAGATCCAGGGTCTGGTGAAGATGGTCGAGGACGCCCGCAAAAAAGTCGGGCCCGACGGCACGGTGATGTTCGACGCGCACTGCGCCGTCCCGCCGCCGATGCTGATCCAGTTCGCGGCGGCGATCCAGGCCTTTGACGTCCTCTGGATCGAGGAGCCGGCCGTCCCCGGCAATATCGAGGTGTTCAAGCGACTGAAGGAGGCGATCCGGATCCCCCTCGCGACCGGCGAGCGCGACCGCACGATCTGGGGCACGATCCCCTACCTGCAGGAGCGCTGCATCGACATCCTCCAGCCCGACTGCGGCCATACGGGTGGAATCAGCCAGATGAAGAAGATCGCGACGATCGCCGAAGCCTACAATACGCCGCTCGCCCCGCACTGCACGATGTCGGAGCTGGGCCTGACGGCCAGCCTGCACGCGGCGGCCGCCATCCCGAACTTCCTCATCCACGAAGCCTACCTGGACGGCCATATCATGCCGCCGGGCGTGGCCCGGAAGAACTGGGCCGTGGACGAGAAGGGTTACGCGTCCCTTCCCCAGGGCCCGGGCCTCGGCGTCGAGATCGACGAGGACGCGATCGCCAAGGTCAACGCCGACCCGCGGAAGAAATACAAGTGGCCCACGCCGAAACAGCCCGACGGTTCGGTGACCGATTATTAGGCGTCTCCGGTCTGTCCGCGCCTCCCGGATGTATCCAAGGGGGATCCAGGAAGAGAACGGGAGGAGGACTCGATGATCGGAAACATTTCGCTCGCCGTCGTCGCGGCGCTGGGCCTGGTCGCGCTGGGCCTCACCCCGCCGCAGGAAAACGTCTCGCTGCTCGTCGCCTTGAAGTTCGACGCCAAGGGCACCCTGTATGCCGCCGACGCCAAGGGCGACCGGGTGCTGGCCTTCGCGATGGACGAGAAGGAAGCCAGGGCGAAGCCGGTGAGCATCGCCAGCCTCGGCGAGCAGCTGAAGAAGGCGCTCGACGCGGGCGCGGACCCCGTCAGCGTGCACGACATCGCGGTGCACCCGGTCTCCCACGCGATCTACATCTCGGCCTCGAAGAAGGGCGCCGCGGGCTCCACCCTCTTCCGCGTGAACGGGGACAAGCTCGAGAAGGTCGACCTGGCCAAGCCGACCGCCGTCGCGCTCCCCACGGGCGCCCGGCCCTTCGACCTGGTCGTCATCTCGAAGGACGTCGTCGTCAGCAGCATGAACCGGGATAAGACGTTCGGTTCCACGCTGCACCGCATCGCCCTCCCCCTGAAGGAAGGCGGCATCGCGACGTCGGAGACGGAGATCTACCACACGTCGCACAAGCGCTGGGAGACCAAGACGCCCCTCGTCGCGATGGCGGGCTTCAGCGCCGGCGGCCAGGACTACGTCATGGGCTCCACGGCCTGCACGCCCGTCGTGAGGATCGGCGTCGGAGACGTCGCGGACAAGAAGAAGATCCAGACGCAGACGATCGTCGAGCTCGGCAGCCGCAACGCGCCCGTGAGCATGCTGGTCTACACGCAGAAGAACCAGCCGACGCTGCTCGTGACGAACAACAAGGAAGGCGCCTATAAGGTGGCCGCCCCGGTGCTCGTCGAGAAGGCGAAGCTGAACGAGCAGGCGGTCAACCGCGGCGCCGGCGTGCCGATCGAGGTGGTCGACGCCTGGAAGGGCGTGAAGCGGACCACGCTCCTCGACGCGGCCAGCGCGGTCGCGATCAAGGACGATGGCGGCACCCTCTCGCTCGTCACGCTCCCGCTTCCGTGAAGCCGGCGGCGGCCGTCGGGCTGCTCGCCTTCGTCGCGGTCGGATACGTCTTCTGGACGGCGCAGGCGCCGCAGGTGCTGGGCGTCCATCCGGAGACGGAGACCGTTCCGTCGAACCTGCTCCGCCTCTACGTCGACTTCTCCCGCCCGATGGCCGGCGACGATGCGTTCGAGCATCTCCAGCTGCTGGACTCGTCGGGCAGGCCCATCGAGGACGCCTTCCGGGAGATCGAGCTCTGGAGCCGGGACAACCGGCGCCTGATGCTGTACGTCCATCCCGGCCGGGTGAAATCGGGTCTCGCGCTGGGCGACCAGTTGGGACCGGTGATCGAGCAGGGAAAAACCTATACCCTTCGTCTGTTGCCGGGGATGAAGGGTCGGAATGGGCGCCCTTCGACATCGTCGTTCGCCCGCCCTTTGCAGGTGTGCGGGCCGGACCACGAGCCACCCGACGTGGGCCGATGGACGCTGCGGGCGACTCCCGAGCGGCTGGAGGTCGACGTCGACGAATGGCTCGACCACGCGGGCCTCGAAGACTTCCTGAGCGTCGAGGGCGTGCAGGGTCGCTGGCGCGCGGAGGGCCGGCAGGCGCTGTTCTTCCCCTCCCGCCGCTTCGCTCCCGGGGAATACCGGCTGGTGGTGGACGCGCGGCTCGAGGACCTGGCCGGGAACAACTTCATCAGGCCGTTCGAAACGCCCAGCGGGGCCACGCCGCTCCCGTCGGACCGCCCCGCGGCCGTGTCGCGGCCGTTCCGGGTCCGATGACGGGGCCTCCGTTCGTTCCTTCTGGAACCCGGCGCTCCCTCCGTCGATTCCCCCTGCAGATTGGCCGGGACGGAGCCTGCCGACAATGCTATACTGTGGGCAAGTTCGGTGGGGGCTGCCCTTCGGGGGGATTTGAATGCCTAAGGTCTCTCTCTGGAAGAACATCTGCTGGCCCATCGCCAGCTTCATCATCCCGGCGCACTTCGTCGCGGCCATCGGAACGTACTATTACGCCACGCTCCATGGGTTTCAGCTGTCGACCGTCATCCTGGCCGTGGTGTTCCTCTTCCTGACCACGTTCGGGATCAGCGGCGGCTATCACCGCCTCTTCGCGCATGCGACCTATGAAGCGCATCCGATCCTGAAGATCTTTTACCTGATCTTCGGGGCGGCGTCCTTCGAGGCCTCGGCCCTCAAGTGGGCCTCCGACCACCGGCGGCATCATGCGTACATCGACGAGGACCAGGACCCCTACAACATCAAGCGCGGGTTCTGGTGGGCCCACATGGGCTGGATCCTGACCAAGGACCCGTCCTCGCAGGGTATCGTGAAGGTCGGCGACCTGGAGCGCGATCCCTGGATCCGCTTCCAGCACAATTACTATGGTTTCGTCGCCTTCGCCTTCGGCCTGTTCCTCCCCTGGGGCATCGGCTGGCTGCTCGGCGACCCCTGGGGCGGCCTGATCATCGCCGGATTCCTCCGCATCGTCTTCTTCTATCACGCGACGTTCAGCATCAACTCGGTCGCGCACATCTGGGGCCGCCAGCCGTACTCCGACGACGACTCCTCGCGCGACAGCTGGTTCACCGCGTTCATCACGATGGGCGAGGGCTTCCACAACTTCCACCACACGTTCGCGGCCGACTACCGCAACGGCGTCAATCTGTGGGAGTACGATCCGACGAAGTGGGTCCTGAACGGCTTCACCGTGGTCGGCCTGGCGAAGAACCTGCTCCGCACGCCGGAGCCGGTGATCCTGAAGGCCAAGATGCGCATGCAGGCGAAGCGCCACGAGGAGGCCCTCCTGGCCCATCCGCACGCCGCCGAAAAGCTGCGCATCGCCCGCGAGAAACTCGAGCGCATGCTCGACACCTGGAACGCCATCAAGGCGGAATGGGCCGAGGAACGCGAGAAGCTCAAGGGCCGCTCCGGCGAGCTGCTCGCCAAACTGCGCCACGACATGGCCGAGCACAAGGCCCGGTGCAGGGAAGCGTACGCGGCCTGGGTGATGCATCTCCAGAATCCGCATCTGCTGACGGCCGACGCGAAATAGGCCGCAGGCGGCATTCCGCGTGGCGTGTCGACAGGATCGCCCATCCTCACGCCGGCGTTGCGCCGACGTCTCTTAGCTCCGCTTCAGCCCTTCGATCACGCGGACCATGCTGTCCTGCGACACCCGGATCAGCCCCTTGCGGGGATGGTCCAGGTCGACGAGCAGCGTCAGGATCACGGCGAGCAGGATCGGCATGAGGTGGATCGAGAGCGTGATCCGGCGGCCCGTGAGGCCCGACCCGAGCCCGAGCGCTCCCATGGCCAGGCCGGCCACGACGTACAGCACGATCCAGATGCTGAGGGGAACCCGGTTGTGGAGCGCCGACATGCGGCTCTCCCGCAGATCGAACAGATCGTTCAGCGCCGTCACCAGCAGGATCGG